>OCPR01000050.1_pt1 | contig 194307 bp, 145 predicted proteins | sample 1538611 | NCBI WGS metagenome assembly OCPR01 (sample SAMN04571711, study PRJEB22368) | human gut metagenome | biome: human gut; material: stool | host: Homo sapiens | place: Luxembourg | collected 2012-09-28
TATGAAGCGAGGTAGTGGATATGGAAAAAGACCCGTTTAAGGAATATTTGAGGGAGTCTGAACCGGATAAAGCTCATAAGGGATATGCTTGGAGTACGGCAATCGGACTTCAGGCAGTGGACGGACTCAAACCATCTAGATATTTGATTGATACTGCCATTCAGAATATTGAAGGCAAAATCACAATGAAAGAAGCACAGAGCCTTATTGATAGTTACTATGAGGAAAGACCTGTGCATTTGTCCGATGATGAGCGTACCGAAGAAGCTGATAAGGTTTCGTCCCGTATTGCTGAAATTCTTTCTGAAACAGCGTTCTCATTTTCTCCAAATGAGTATATCTCTATCCACCGCAAACTCTTTCGGGGTATTTATAAACACGCCGGAAAGATTCGAGATTACAACATCACAAAGAAAGAATGGGTGCTTGATGGAGCAACTGTAATGTACGGTAGTGCTTCAGAACTGAGAGCCACACTGGAATATGATTTTTCGCAGGAGAAAGATTTTAGTTATAAAGGACTTTCAATGGACGAGATTATCCATCATCTTGCGGTGTTTGTTTCAAGGTTATGGCAAATCCATATCTTCGGAGAAGGCAATACGAGAACAACGGCAGTGTTCTTTATCAAATATTTAAGGACACTGGGCTTTTCTGCAACCAATGATATTTTTGCGGAAAATGCGTGGTATTTTAGAAATGCACTTGTCCGTGCAAATTATACGAACCTGCAAAAAGGTATTCACGAAACAACAGAGTATCTGGAAGTATTTCTCAGAAATCTTCTTTTGAACGAGAAAAATGAGCTTCATAATAGAAATCTTCATATAAGTGGACTTTTGAACGAAGAAAAAGTGGACATTGGGGATTCGAAAGTGGATATTGAGAATGAAAAAGTGGACATTCAAGACAAAAAAGTGGATATTGAAAGTGTGCTTTCCGGAAAAGGTAGTGATTTCTCAGTAAAAACGACGATTCATATTCATAGACTTTTTGAAAGATTTGGTTTTGATGAGGTGTTTGGAAGAAGTGCAGTTATGGAGCTTCTTGAGCTAAAAGGTTCAGGTGCTTCAAAACTTCTTTCCAATTTGGTAAAGGCAGACATTATTGAACCGGTATCCGGTCACGGAAAAGGAAGATATAAATTCAAGAAGTAGGGCTTCTTACATCTGTTCATTGTATAGCGATGTGTGGAGGGATTAATCTGTCGCAGTGCATTCCTGTGGCAGACGATGACAATGGGAAAACTCCGAAAAATAAGATAATTTTTCCATCCTTGTTATATAATACGGGACGTGTGATTTCATATTCGGTAATCGGTTTTTTGCTGGGCGGAATGGGAATACTGTTAACAGGAGGGGGCGGAATGGGAATTCCACTGCTTCTGCAGGGGATATTGAAAATAATAGCGGGTTTGTTCATGGTGATCATGGGAATAAACATGTTGGGCTGGATTACATTATTAAGAAAGTTCCAAATCAGATTTCCACAAAGGCTGACTGATAAAATAAACAAGAAAAGAAGAAGAGAGAACAGACCGTTTTTTGTCGGACTGTTGAATGGGCTGATGCCGTGTGGCCCCATGCAGTCCATGCAGATTATAGCACTTGGATCGGGAAATCCTGTCTCAGGTGCGGCTGCGATGCTGATGTTCAGTCTGGGAACGGTTCCTCTGATGCTTGGTTTTGGAAGTCTGGATACGTCAGAAGCTGAAAATACGGAATCAGTGGTATATGAAACTCCTGCCGTAGAGAATGGTGAAATTTCAATTAATGCAGATACATTGACTTCGAATCCAATGTATATCAATTACGATTCCAATGGAACCAATATCCAGCTTATTGCTGTAAAAGGCTCGGATGGAACTCCGCGCTTATCACTTAATACATGTCAGGTATGCAATCCATCGCCAAGGGCGTATTTTAAGGAACAGAACGGAAGACTGGTATGCCAGAATTGTGGAAATGTATTCACGACAGACAGTGTAGGTGAAACTACTGGCGGGTGCAATCCTATGTATATAGATTATAAGAATACAGACGGAAAACTGACGGTAAGTGTGGCAGATCTGGATACATATGCAGATCAATTTGCATCGTGGGATGGTCCGGTAAAATAGTATCTTCATCGGAGAGCTATCAGCTTGAAAGGTGGATACCTTATCTGCCACTTGAGTCTATGGTGAAAGACCTTAAAGCTATCTGATATAACTGAAGTTTTACGGGCAGGATTCTTATTCAAAATGTGAACTGTGGAGGAAATCATGACGAAGAAAAAATTTATTAAGCCGTTCGCAATACTGGCGGCTGTTTTTCTGGGATCACTGGAGATGGGATGGCGCTTTTTTAACATGGTGGTCCGCTGCAAAAGGGGAGAGCAGAAAAAGGAAAGAAAGAAATGGTTTGAACTGTCTCATATCAGGGAAAATCATCCACAGAATGGTTATGCCAGAGAATATAATGAGAGTAAGGCATGGTGCTTTGAACAGAACATGCAGGACTGTTATATCAAAAGTATTGACGGATTAAAACTGCATGCATTATATCTGCCTGCAGAAGCTGCGAAGCGGATCGTCATATTAAGTCATGGATATCGTGGCAGCCGGTTTGGCACGTTGTCTTTTATGGCGAAATATCTGCATGAGCATCAGTGTGATGTCCTGTTTATCGAGCATCGCTGCTGCGGTGACAGCGAGGGAAACTATATTACTTTTGGAGCAAAGGAACAATGGGATGTGAAGCAATGGGCAGTATATATGGCTGAACGAAACAAAGAGAAGCTTCCGATTTACCTGTACGGACAGTCCATGGGTGCAGCTTCTGTGCTGATGGCATCAGGACATACACTTCCACCGGAGGTGAAAGGCCTGATTGCGGACTGTGGTTTTCAGTCTATGGAACGGCAGATGCGTGATATGGCAGCTAGCTGGTTCCACCTGCATCATATTCCGTTGCTTCTGATGGAACTGGACTGGTTCTGTTCTCTTCTGGCTGGATTTCATATGAAAGATGCAGACACTACAGAAGCCATGAAAAAAAATAAAAGACCGGTTCTCTTTTTCCATGGAGAGAAGGACACCTATGTATATCCCAATAACTCTTTTCAGAATTATATGCTCTGCAGGGCAGAGAAGGAACTTGTGATCATACCAGGAGCTCGGCATCTGTGCAGTGCCTATGCAGATCCGGAACTGTATCAGCATAAGATGATGGAATTTTTTGAAAAATACGATTAAACGGAAAAAATCCTGACCGGGATTTATCAGACATAGTATATAGCAGGAAATACACCTTTGAACTGCTAGTACATCGAAAATTAAGTTTCTGCCATATTGACGTAGGATGATTTCTTCATATGCAAGGCGGAGGAAGGAGGCGTAGCGGTGGCTACGGCGACTGACGACAACGCAGCAGATGAAAAATCAGACAAGTCAATATGGCAGTTACTTAATATTCGATGTACTATGTTAAATGTATGATAAGTCCCGGTCAATTTTTTATAAAGTGTTCATTAAGTCTTCTGGGTACTGGAATTTCCTGAGAAGGTATGATATTTTTTCACCTGAAGCATACATACAATGTTTTCTGTCCCGGATAAAGAGGAAACCCGGGACAATGGAGGTTATCTATTATATGAGAAATTATTATCCTTTGACGGCAGCTCAGAAAATGCATCACAACTGGATTCTGGATTATGGTACACAGCAGGTATCGGGTGTAAGCGTTGTGGCTTCTGTACAGGCAGAACTGGATTTTGGATTATTAAAAAAATGTATTCAGATGGAAACAGAGCGTTCCGGTTGTACCAGAGTCCGTTTTACAAAGCCGGATAAAGATGGAAATGTAAAACAGTATATTGAAAAACAGGACCCACGTGATATTGAGCTGAAGGATCTGTCAGGAATGGAAAGTCTGGCAAAGGCAGATGAGCTGATGCAGCAGTGGGCATATGAAACATTTGACGGAAATAATATTCCGATGTGTGAATTTACCATGCTGAAGCTTCCAGAAGGATACAATGGTTTCTTTTTACATATGGATCACAGACTGATCGATTCCTGTGGACTTGTAGTTATGATCGAAGATTTGTTCCAATTATATACGCATTACAGATATGGAACAGCCTGTCCTCAGGAACTGGCAGATTTTGAAACGGTTCTGAAAAAAGACCTGGCAAAGGCGGGCAATGAAAAGCGTTTTGCAAAAGATAAAAAATTCTGGGATGACCAGCTGGATGCACTGGGTGAGCCGTTATATTCTGATATTCAGGGACCATCCGTATTGGAGGAAGCAAGAAAGCGCCATGGAAATCCGAAGCTTCGTGCTTCTGACATTGAGATGAACGAGCTGTTTGTTGCAGTAAAGGATTATCATCTGGAACCGTATGCGACACAGAACCTGATGGATTTCTGTATGAATCATCAGCTCTCTATGACAAATTTGCTTCTGCTTGGTATCCGTACTTATTTGTCAAAAGTAAATAATGGACAGGAAGATATTACAATTCAGAATTTTATATCCAGACGTTCTACCCATGACGAATGGACTTCCGGAGGAAGCCGAACCATTATGTTTCCATGCAGAACAGTGATCTCACCAGAGACAGATTTTCTTTCGGCAGCTTATGAAATCCAGAATATGCAGAATCGAATTTATATGCACAGCAATTATGACCCGGCATTTATTGTGGATGAGATGAGAAAAAGATATCATATACCGGAGCATACCAGCTATGAAAGCTGCTATCTGACCTATCAGCCAATGCCGGTGAGGGTGGAGAATGAAATGCTTGGAACTATCCGCCAGCATGCCAAATGGTTTGCAAACGGCGCTGCAACCAAGAAAATGTATCTGACCGTATCTCATACCGAGGATGGGGGAATGAACTTTTCCTATCATTATCAGACTGCGCATCTGGAGGAGCATGACATGGAATTGTTGTATTATTATATGATGCGTATTCTTTTTAAAGGAATTGCAGAGCCGGATATGAGCATTGGAGAGATTATGGAACAGGTATAAAGAGTAACAGGTCCCATAAAGCCTGAAAGGTTAAGAGTGGTTAAAGAGAACTTGTCGGCATTGTTTTTATAGAAATCAAAAATCAGGAGGAAATGGAATGAGTCAGGAAATGGAATTTAAAAATATTGTGGCGCAGTACAGTAAAGTGAAACCGGAGGAGATGACAGGTGAGATGAGATTTCGCGAGGATCTGGGATTTACGTCCCTGGATTTTATGTCTTTCCTGGGTGAGCTTGAGGATACCTTTGATATTGAACTGGATGAAAACGAAGTGACAAAAATTACAACTCTTGAGGAGGCACTCAAGCTTCTTGAGGAGCTTCAGTAGGACTTAATGTTACTGTTCCCGGAGTGAACAGTAAGACTTAACAGAGTGTCAGTTCACTGAACAGTGAAGGAGGAAAAATATGCTGATCAGGAATATATTAGAAGAAAGTGTACAGAAATTTGGCGAAGTCAAAGCAGTAAAATGGCTTAATCGAAAAGAAGTTCTGGAGAAAAGTTACAGCGAAATGATGAAAAACGTGATTTCTACCAGAAAAGGACTTCTTGCAGAAGGGTTTGAGGGAAAACATATTGCATTAATCGGAACCAGTTCTGTAGAATGGATCGAAAGCTATCTGGGAATTATTACAGGATGCGCTACAGCGGTACCGCTGGATGCTGCACTCCCGTGTGAAGAACTGATCGACCTGATAAATCGCTCCGATTCCGAAGCACTCTTCTTAAGTCCGAAACACAGACCATATCTGGAAGCATTTCTTGCAAACTGTCCCAAGCTTCAGAAGGTGTGGATGCTCCAGAAAGAGGTGGAGGATCTGCCTTCAGGAGTGTACAGTATCAATGAGCTGAGAGATATGGGAAAGAGTGCAGCAGAAGATGCTTCCTGTCCGGATGCAGAAGCTATTGCGACTATTATCTTTACTTCCGGAACCACAGGCAAGAGCAAAGGGGTTATGCTGACACAGAATAATCTGGCATCCAACGTTGAGGCAGTTAAGATTTCAGCAGAGCCTGGAACTGCTATGCTCAGTGTACTTCCAATCCATCATGCATTCTGCCTTGTCATGGACTGGCTGAAGGGATTTTCTCAGGGAGCAACGATCTGTATCAATGACTCCCTGCTTCATATGGTTAGAAATATGAGCATTTTTAAACCGGATATTATGCTCATGGTTCCGATGATGATTGAGACAATTTATAAGAGACTGGCGGCAGCTGATCCGGAAATCCCGAAGGCGGTTCTTGCAGAAAAAGTATTTGGCGGAAAACTGCAGACAATTTTTACCGGCGGGGCACATCTGGATCCGTACTATATTGACCGTTTTGCAGAATATGGCGTTCAGATACTGGAAGGATATGGCATGTCGGAATGTTCTCCTGTTATCAGTAATAATACACCGGAAAATCATAAGCCGGGTTCTATCGGAAGACCACTTGAAAATGTGGAGATAAAGTTCGAAAACGGGGAGATCCTGGTAAAGGGTACAAGTGTTATGAAAGGGTACTATCAGATGCCGGATGAAACAGCAGAAACGCTGAAGGATGGCTGGCTGCATACTGGAGACAAGGGGTATATGGATGAAGATGGATACCTTTTTATTAACGGTCGTGTGAAAAATCTGATCATTCTCTCCAATGGGGAAAATGTATCACCGGAAGAAATCGAGAATAAGCTTGCGCTGAATCCACTTGTTGCGGAAGTGATTGTAACAGGTGAAGAGAATGGTCTGACAGCACGTATCTATCCGGAACAGGCAGTTGTGGAGGCAAAAGCACTGGATACTGAGATGATTCGTTTACAGCTTCAGGCATTTCTGGATGTATACAATAAAAGTCAGCCGACCTATCGTCGTATTACAGGCCTGGTGATCCGGAAAAATCCGTTTATACGTAGTACAACAAAGAAAATCAGGAGACAGGATGTCCTGATTGATGAGCCACAGGCATAAGAAAAACCCGTCTGAGTGAATTGCTTAGACGGGTTTTTCTTATGCTTGTTTGAAAGAGTGTTCCCGTAATCTGCACGCCTCATTTTGCGGGAATGCTTTTTCAAACACGTTAGGATAAAAGAGGCAGCATGCCAGTCAGGAAAACCTGAGTCAGAATCTCTGCAATGACTTCTGGTGCAAGATCAAAATGATCCCGGGTCCATTTGTGAAGAACACCGATCGTGCTGCCGATCGCACAGGTGATTACATAAGATATTTCCTCTTTTGTGTGTCTGCCGGGTCTGGCACTGGAGGTAGTAGTGGTGACATAGTGATGAAGCATAGTCAGCATTTTTTCAAAAAGATCATTCCCATGGGGTGTGCTCAGAAGACTGGACAGGAAAGGATTTTCCATTGTATAGCGGCAAATAGTCAGAAAATAGGACTGACAGATATCCCGGTCATTTTCAGGATGAAATTTTTCCATTATAGAAAAAACATCCTGGATCGTCTTTTCCTCAACAGCGGATACAAGAGAGGGAATGTCCTGATAATGATTATAAAAAGTGCTTCTCGCGATACCGGCTGTCTTAGTGATATCGGATACTGTGATCTGATTAGGAGTTTTTTTCTTTAGAAGTTTAAAAAAAGCACCCAGGATGGCTTCATCCGCCACAGAATATCTTTCGTCAGGAAATGGATTTTGCATAGTCGATTCCCTCCCAATATTTTATCAATAAATATAAGGATATGAGTGGCAAAAGACCTTTTGACTCTCATATCATGTATATATGGAAATCTGGAAAATGTTTATTTCTCTATTTCATAGGCAGGAATCAATATACATGCGCAGAAGTTTTCCAATGGCTGGAAACATTTGATAATAAGTTCACGATGAATCCTGGCACTGTAAGTCTTGAGACGACAGCTTCCGCCATTCAAGGCAACATCTGTATATGCGGCAAGGAGCTTCTTATCTCCGTTGGGAAATGCCTGATAAAAAGACTGGTCAAGTATTTCCAGAGTATCCATGCCTTCCAGAAGAAGCATTTCTTTATTGCAATAGCGGAAAACGAAGTCAATTCCAGTTCCGTTTTTATTAAAAATCAGTTCGATTACACAAAAAGCAAGGGGCATATCATCTAATACAGAAAAACGCGTACGAATATTTGGAGATAAAGTCTTGATAGGCTCCTGATGCAAAGATTTGTTCAGAAATTTGTGAGTGGCCGCGCCACGCTTACGTCCTTCCAGACGCACGCCATCCTTCATATGATAGGTGCAGTTTTCAATATGATCAATCTGTCCTCTGGAAACCACGGTGCCTTTATTTATGGAAATATAATCATAAGGTATAAGAATTTCATATAAATCTTTGACTGTGATAAAAGTTTTCACAACTCGTCCATCGGTCATATAAATGCAGGTCTTATTCGCCTGTCTGAGCAGATATTTGATATTACTGATATGGATATTGTTTTTCCTTAAAAATTTCATGATTTTTTCATCCATATAAATATCCCTCCGGTTATTAGTGTAAGGTAGAAGATGTCAGGTTACTATATTTCTGACATTGCTATCTGCAGATAATGAAATAAGTATACCATAAACGTAAAGATTTTACCAGTGTAATTGGGTAAAATATAAGGCTGCATGATCTGTATGCATCGTGATTTGTTTTGGGTGAAAAGAGCGCAGAAAATCCGGTTTTTTCAGATGAAAAAATGTGCGGATATTATAAATGAAAAGCGAATTTTGTGATAATTTTACAATAAAATATGATATTTTCGAAAATAATTTCGGAACAAATAAATATATCATAAATACTGTAAAAAGACAGGGATTTTGGCATTAAACGTCTCTGCAATAAGTAATTAAAAAGGTATCACAACCGGAAGTGAAAGGTTGCGATACCTTTTTTGCGTCAAACTGAAAATCGTTTTACCAGATTTGCCGAAACTTCAATTTTACAGGTATGCTGCCGGGGTTCGTTTATTTGAGAGAGAAGCTCTCTGGCGGCAACCTGTCCCATATAATGACGGGGGATGCTGATACTGGTAAGGGAGGGGTCGATAATGCGGCCCTCAGAGATATTGTCGAAGCCTACAATTGCCACCTGCTCTGGCACCTTGTAGCCTCTGAGCCGCAAGGCCTTGATAGTTCCGATTGCAATCAGGTCATTGTCCGCAAAATAACAGTCTGCCAGAGCATCCCCTCTGTCAATAATTGCAAGCATATCTGCCATTGCACCATCAATGGTTGGAGAAAGCTGGTGGATGATACAGCGGGAACGAGACATTCCGTTATCATGGACAGCATGATAAAATCCCTCCAGACGCTCTGAAAAGTTGCGGAGAGGGTAAGCAGACTGCAGATATCCAGGCTGCTTCATTCTCAGGCTGATCAGATAATCGGTAGCCAGATAAGCTCCCTGACGATTATTGGGAACGACATAATTGCAGTCAAGGTTTTCAAAATAGGCGTCCAGGATCACCACCGGAAAAGGAAGTTTCAGGAAAGGACGGACCATTTCCTCCCGCATTTCAGTACCAAACAAAATGATTCCCACACAGTCAGTAGTTCTTAAATCCCCCAGATAATGTTCCAGATTATCACGCTTTTCATAAAATGTGATTACTTTCAGCTTATAATTATCCTTTTGCACTATGGATTCCATACCCTCCACCATAGCATCAAAAATAGGAGAATAGGACATGATGGCATTATGGGAACGATAGCTTACCGCGTAAATGCTTCCAGCTTTATTTTTCTTTAGAGAAAGTCTGGTAAAGTCATAGCCGTATTTTTCAGCAGCTTCTACCACCATCCGGCGGGTTTCCGTGCTGACTCCGGGCTTATTGTTCAGCGCCATGGAGACGGCAGTCTGTGAAAGATTCAGTTTTCTGGCCAGTTCTTTAGCAGTAATGGACATTTGCGGCACCTCCCGGAGTGGTATTTAGTAAAGTATCTGCTGTTTAGGGCAGAAAGTTGGTTTTCTGTGGAAACTGTTCATATTTCTTTGGCATAAGTTTTTTCTGTTGTATATATTGTACTTCTTAATTGAAAAATAAACAATATATTTGCGAAAAATAAAGCGAAAATAAAGTCAAAAACACTTTATTTTTTATTGGAATAAAGCTGAAAGAGACCTATACTAGAGCTACAAAGAAAAGCAAACAGAATATCTGGGTAAGTAATAAAGAAAAAGATTTTACAGCTAAGAAAAACCAAAAGAAAATAATAAATATAAACAAGGAGGAATACCAGAATGGCAAAGATCAAAATCGGCTACGCGCCAACCAGACGAAGTATTTTCAGTGCACCGGATGCAGTTAAGTATCGTGGACTTACTGCAGACAGATTAAAAGAATTAGGAATCGATTTTGTAGACATCACAGACGTAAATGATGAGGGCCTTCTTTATGACGAGGCTGGCCGCATTAAGATTGCAGAGAAATTCAAAAAAGAGAAAATCGACGGACTTTTCCTTCCACACTGCAATTTCGGAACTGAGTTTGAATGCGCAAGACTTGCAAAAGAGTTAAATGTACCGGTTCTTCTGTGGGGACCTCTTGATGAGAGACCAGACGAGAATGGTGTCCGTCTTCGTGATACACAGTGCGGACTTTTTGCAACAGGTAAAGTCCTCAGAAGATTCCGCGTTCCATTTACATACATGACAAACTGCAGACTGAATGATCCGGTATTCGAGCGTGGACTTCGTGATTTCATGGCTGTCTGTAATGTAGTAAAAACCTTCCGCAACATGAGAATCCTTCAGATTTCCACAAGACCATACGAGTTCTGGTCCACCATGTGCAACGAAGGTGAGCTCCTTGAGAAATTCAACATCCAGCTGACACCAATCCCAATGCCAGAGCTGACAGATGAGATGAAGAAAGCAAAAGCAGAGGGAACAGAGGTTGCAAAGGTTGTGGAATACTGCCGCCAGAACATGGAAATCTGTGTAAAAGACAACGAGCTTGAGAATGTAGCAGCTCTTAAGGTTGCTATGGGAAATCTTATTAAGAAATACGGCTGCCAGGCAGCTGCAATCCAGTGCTGGAACCAGCTGCAGAGCGAGATCGGAATCATGCCATGTGCAGCAAATGCACTTCTCAATGAAGAAGGAATTCCGGTTGTATGTGAGACAGATATTCACGGTGCAATTACCGCTCTTCTTGTTGAGGCAGCAGCACTTGATGACACAAGAAGCTTCTTTGCAGACTGGACCATCCGCCATCCTGACATTGAAAACGGCGAGCTCCTTCAGCACTGCGGACCATGGCCGATCTCTGTTGCAAGAGAGACACCGAAGCTTACTTATCCGCTGGCCTTCAGCCATCCGGGAAGCATTACAGCAGAAGCAAAGCATGGCGAAGTGACATTGGCACGTTTCGACGGTGATAACGGAGAATATTCCATGCTCCTTGGAAAAGCAAAAGGCGTTGACGGACCGAAAGGTATGGGAACTTATCTCTGGGTTGAGGTTGAGAACATCAAACGTCTGGAAGCCAAGATTGTAGAAGGACCATACATCCATCACTGTGTAGGTATCCATAAAGATGTAGTTCCGGTACTTTACGAGGCATGCAAATACATGGGAATCACTCCTGATTTATATGATCCTATTGAAGAAGATGTGAAAGCATATTTAAGAGGTGAATGAGAATGGAAAATTTAAAGGCAAAATCTTTTGATTTAAGAAAAGATACTGTAGACATTATTGTTGCCGGAAAGGGCGGTCATATCGGCGGAGACATGAGTGTGATCGATACTCTGATGAGCCTGTATTTCTGCCAGATGAACATTTCACCGGAAAACATGGATGATCCGGATCGCGACCGTTTCGTACTTAGCAAAGGTCATTCTGTAGAGGCTTACTACGCTGTACTTGCAGCAAAGGGCTTCCTGGATCTGGAAGACATTAAGGCACACTTTTCAAAATTTGGCTCCAAATATATTGGACACCCGAACAATAAGCTTCCTGGAATCGAGATGAACTCCGGTTCTCTGGGACATGGACTTCCGGTATGTGTAGGTATGGCTCTTGCAGGCAAAAAAGACAACAGAGATTACCGTGTTTACACCGTAATGGGTGACGGTGAGCTGGCAGAGGGGTCTGTATGGGAAGGCTTCATGGCAGGACATCAGTACAAATTGGACAACCTTTGTGCAGTAATTGACCGTAACCGTCTTCAGATTTCCGGAAATACAGAGGACGTTATGGGACATGATGATCTCCATGAGCGTATCCGTTCTTTCGGATGGCATGTGATCGATGTAAAAGACGGAAACGATATTGACCAGTTAAATGCTGCTTTTGAAGAAGCAAAAACTGTAAAAGGCAAACCAACCGCTGTAATTGCCAACACTGTAAAAGGCTGTGGCTCTTCCGTAATGGAGAACAAGGCAAACTGGCATCACAAGGTTCCAACACAGGAAGAATATGATCAGATCATCGCGGATTTTGCAGCAAGAAAGGAGGCCGCTCTTCATGAATAAGATTCCAAATAGACAGGCCATCTGTGAAGTTTTGATGGATAAAGCAAAAGAAGACAAAGATATTATGGTGCTTTGCAGTGATTCCAGAGGATCTGCTTCCATGACACCATTTGCAGATAATTTCCCGGATCAGTTTGTTGAGACCGGTATTGCAGAGCAGAATCTGGTAAGTATTTCCGCAGGTCTTGCAAAATGTGGAAAGAAACCATTTGCATGCTCACCGGCCTGCTTCTTATCCACAAGAAGCTACGAGCAGGCCAAGGTTGATGTGGCATACTCTAATACAAATGTTACGCTGATCGGTATCAGCGGCGGCATCAGCTACGGTGCACTTGGAATGAGCCATCATTCTGCACAGGATATCGCAGCTATGTCCGCAATCCCGAATATGAGAGTTTACCTTCCAAGTGACCGTCATCAGACAAAGCATCTGATCGAGGCTCTGTTGAAGGATGAGAAACCATCTTACATCCGTGTTGGAAGAAATCCGGTTGAGGATATTTATACAGAAGACAACTGCCCATTTGAAATGGACAAGGCAACTGTTCTAAAAGAGGGAACAGATGTGGCAATCATTGCCTGCGGCGAGATGGTTCGTCCGGCATTTGCAGCTGCCAAATTACTGGAGGAGCAGGGCATTTCCGCAACTGTACTGGATATGTACTGCGTGAAACCGCTTGATGCAGAGGGTGTTATCAAAGCTGCCCAGAATGCAAAGGCAGTGATCACTGTAGAAGAGCACGCTCCATTTGGTGGACTGGGTTCTATGGTTGCACAGGTTGTTGGTGCTAACTGCCCGAAGAAAGTGCTGAACATGGCTCTTCCGGATGCTCCGGTTATCACAGGTAACTCCCAGGAAGTATTTGATTACTATGGATTAAATGCTGAGGGTATTGCGAAGAAGGCTGTGGAAGCTCTGAAATAGAAATTAAATAAGAAACAAATTTAAGCGTGACTGACAGACTGCAAAGTGCAGATCCGGTCAGGCACGCTTATTATTTAGGTACAATACAGACTTAAGGTACAGCGATGTTGATTTTAGAGAATATAAAAGTTTTAAGAGGATAGTAAACATGGCAAAATATATTATTAGTATTGATCAGAGTACCCAGGGTACCAAGGCGCTCCTTTTCGATGAGACAGGAAGCATTATGCGCCGGACTGACCGTCCACACAAGCAGATTATCAATGAAAAAGGCTGGGTTTCCCATGATCCGGAGGAAATTTACAGCAATGTTCTGAAGGTTGTGAAAGAACTTCTGGAGGGAGTAGAGAAGGAATATGTAGTTGGTCTGGGAATCAGCAACCAGCGTGAAACTTCACTTGCCTGGAACCGTGTCACCGGCAAGCCTTACGGAAATGCAGTTGTATGGCAGTGCGCCCGCGCTGTGGATATCTGTGCACGTGTGGAAAAGACTGGGGCAGCAGAGATGATCCGCCAGAAAACAGGAATGAATCTTTCCCCTTATTTTCCGGCTTCCAAGATCGCATGGCTTCTGGAAAATGAAGAGGGTGCAAAAGCGGTGGCAGAGCGTCATGAAATCTGCCATGGCACTATTGACAGCTGGCTGGTTTACAAGCTGACAGGGGGCAAAGAATACAGAACCGATTATTCCAATGCTTCCAGAACACAGCTTTTCAATATTTTTGATCTGAAATGGGATGAAGAAATTTGCGGATTATTTGGTATTGATCCGGCAAATATGGCAGAGGTTACGGATTCCGATGCCTGCTTCGGCGAAACGGATTTCGAGGGACTTCTTCCTCATAAGATTCCAATCCATGGCGTAATGGGCGATTCCCATGGCTCTCTTTTTGGACAGGGATGTTTGCAGCCTGGTATGATCAAATCCACTTATGGAACCGGTTCTTCTATTATGATGAATATTGGGGAGAAGCCGATTCTCAGTACTCATGGGGTTGTTACTTCTCTTGCGTGGAAAATCGGCGGCAAGGTTAACTATGTGCTTGAAGGCAATCTGAACTATACAGGCGCTGTGATTACCTGGCTGAAGGACGATCTTCAGATCATTTCTTCTCCTGGAGAAACCGGTAAATTGGCGAAAGAAGCCATTCAGGAGGACAGCCTGTATCTGGTTCCTGCATTCAGCGGTCTTGGCGCTCCTTACTGGGACAGCGAGGCGAGAGCTTCTGTTGTAGGCATGAGCCGTACTACCCGCAAGGCTGAGTTTGTAAGAGCGGCACTTGAATGTATTGCCTATCAGATTACAGATGTTGTACAGGCTATGTCTGAGGACGCTGGTGTTCCGGTGAAGGAGCTTCGCGTAGATGGCGGTCCGACCCGAAACGACTATCTGATGCAGTTCCAGAGCAATATTGCAGATGCCGGAGTACTGGTTCCGGATTCCGAGGAGCTTTCCGCTATCGGACCGGCCTATGCGGCAGGATTGCAGCTTGGTGTCTGGGATGAAAGTATTTTTGGAAAATTAAACCGCGTGTCCTATAAACCGGACATGGATGCCAAGAAACGGGAGCAGAAGTATGCTGGCTGGAAGAAGGCTGTGGCTTCGGTGATTACAAACAAATAATTCAGATTCATGGTAAAGTGTTTTTTTTAAGTTCTAAAATAGGCCCCATAATCAGTTGTTCCTGGCGAGCAAGGTTTATGGGGCTGAAATTTATGTGGAGGAAACAGTTATGTATGGCATTACACTTATGTCAAGACCATCAGATTGGGAAATTATACAGCAAAAAGAAGGCAAGGGGAGCGTCTTTCTAAATGGAAAATTTTCGGTACATCCGGCAGCTCTGGAGGTTGGAGTTGAACGTGTAATACCGCTGGTAAGAGTAATGAGTGAAGATGATAATATGGCGGTGATTCCGTGGACGAATGCAGATCATTTTACTTATAATGAAAATTTTCAGGGAGAATTCGATGTAACGTTAGACATTCCGGCTGGGGGACCATATAGAATTGACACTGGGCTTGAAACCAAAAGTACTACCCCGGATCTGACATGGGTCTACCGGGGGGATTGTGTGCTTCACATCGGAGTTGGAAATCTGTTTATTATTGCAGGCCAGTCAAATTCAGCTGGATATAGCCGGGATTTTTGTCTGGATCCTCCAAGTATGGATGTACATTTATACAGAAACAGGAGTCAGTGGGATATAGCCAGTCATCCAATGAATGAGAATACATATGCGGAGACATGTGCGAATGAAGAAATGGGAGTATCAGGAGTTTCACCCTATCTTGCATTTGGAAAAAAATATGCGCAAATATCTAATATGCCGGTTGGATTGGTTCAGACGTCTCTTGGTGGCTCCCCTATGGCTCGCTGGAACCCGGAAAATGGAGATTTGTATCAAAATATGATAGATAAAATCCATGAAACAGGGGACCGTTGTGCAGGAATTTTGTGGTATCAGGGGTGTTCAGATACAGATCCGGAACCGGCAAAAAAATATTTTGAGCATTTTTACAGCTTTGTAATGGCAGTGCGCAAAGAACTGGACTACCAGGTTCCATTTTTTACCATGCAGTTAAACCGGCAAATTAATGGAAGGAATGATGACTGCTGGGGTATGGTTCGTGATGCACAGGCGAGAGCTGCAAGAGAGATTCCTGGCGTATCTGTTTTGACAACATCTAATTTAAGTTTATGTGATGATATTCATAATACGGCACATGCGAATGTGGCTTTAGGAGAAAAACTGGCAAAACAGTGTGCATTTGTATTAAACGGACTGGAAGAATACCAGCCGCCGGAAGTGATCAAAGTTGAGAGAGTAAATGAGGATGAAAAAGAAAAATTTCAGCTGGAGGGAAACAGAATCTGGCTGAAGCTTACGTGTGTACATGTGAAAAATTGTTTTTTACTGTATTCGACAGCAGGAAAGGACAGTGGATTTACGCTTACGGATAGTAAAGGAAATGTGGAAATTCTTCATATACGCGGTAATAGAGAAAATAAAAATCATTTGTATCTTGAATTAGCCCGTGAAGTGGAAGATGAGGCAGAACTTTCATTTGCCTGGCAGGCAGATCCAATAAAACACCCACCTGTTGATGAAGTGACGTTTTTACCACTTCTGTCATTTTATAAAAGCCATATAAATCTGACAATAAACAAAGAATTTAGACTTGACGTTAAATGAATATAATCGTATGATTTTAAAATATATCTGAGAAGCGGATTATGAATAACCGCTTGACTTGATAACGTGGAAGTTTAACTGTTAAAATATTTGAGTTATATAAATTTATAGAAGCGGTGAAGGGAGAAATATAGAATGAAATTAGGAATTGTTTATACCAGCACAACACCAGAACTTATTGAGTGCGTAAATGAAGAAATCAGAAAGAACCTTGGAGATACACCGGAGATCCTCAACTATCAAGATCCATCCATTCTTGCTGAAGTAAGAGAGCATGGTTATGTAACAGCAGGAGCTGCAGCACGCCTTGTCGGAATGTACATGCAGGCTGTTTCTGACGGAGCGGATGTAATTTTAAACTGCTGCTCTTCTGTTGGAGAAGTTGCAGATGCCGCACAGAATATCGGACGCTACACAGGTATCCCGATTGTTCGAATTGATGAGGAAATGTGCCGCGAGGCTGTCCGCCTTGGGAAGAGAGTAGGAGTTCTGGCCACTCTTCCTACCACACTGGAGCCTACTAAGAATACAGTTTCACGCGTGGCAAGAGAAATGAACAGCCATGTAGAATTGGTTGACGGACTTGTAGACGCATTCGGTGCAGACCAGAATAAATTTAAAGCACTTCTTTGTGCAAAGGCAGAAGAAATCGCAGATCAGGTAGATGTGATTCTTTTGGCTCAGGGATCTATGGCATATGCAGAAGATGCAATTCATGAGAAAATCGGTAAGCCGGTACTTTCCAGCCCTCGCTTCGGAGCTCAGGCACTTGCGAAAGCACTGCAGGAAAAAGGAATGTAAATAAGGTTTATAATAAGATATCCTGGGGTCTGTATCAAAGAAATAAGGTCTTTGATACAGGCTCTTTGAGTTGTTTGAGCATGACAATTTAGTGGATATATTTTGTACAAATATTATGCAAAATTAACAAAAATATATGCGAAAAATCAGTTGGTATTCAGAGTTTACAAACTCTATTCAGGATGTTAATATAATGACAACAAGTTAAACATCCTACGTTATACGTAATAGAAAGGACAAAGGTGAAAAAAATGAGAAAGAAAGTATCTCGTGTAGCAATTAGTATGTGTGCAGTAGCAAGCATGGTATTGAGTGTAGCTGCACCGGCAATAACAGTAGCAGCAGAGACAACAGATGAGCCGACAGAGATTACTGTGTGGGCATGGGATAAGAACATGAATGGTACAGCAATGGAGGTTGCAGACAGCCTGGATGACAACGTAAAAGTTAATTTCGTTGAAATGGCGAAAGCAGACTGCCTCCAGAAGATTCATACTGTACTGGCTTCTGGTGTAACAGACGATTTACCAGATATTGTTCTCATCAGTGATTTAAATGCGCAGGGTTATCTGATGTCTTATCCAGATGCATTTTTACCAATGGATGACTACATTTCTTATGATGATTTTGCCGCTTATAAAAAAGATATGCTTTCCTACGACGGTGCCGGATACGGAGTGCCTTTTGATACAGGCGTTGCCGGATTATTCTACCGTACAGACTATATGGAAGAAATCGGCGTAACAGACGAGGACATGCAGGACCTTACATGGGACGAGTACCTTGCACTTGGGGAGAAACTGAAAGAGAAAGGTCATATGCTTCAGACCTACAATCCGAACGATATCGCCGAATTCCAGATCATGCTTCAGTCTACTGGAAAATGGTTCACAGACAATGACGGAAATGCTGATTTCACAAATAACGATGCATTAAAAGAATGCTATGATGTATTCAAAAAACTGAACGAATCTGATTTCTGCCAGGTAGTAAGTGACTGGACCGGATTTGCAGGAGCAATCAATAATGGTGATGTTGCCTGTGTTATGAGAGGAAGCTGGATCACATCTACTATTATGGGCGCTGATGATCAGAGCGGAAAATGGAAAATGGCTCCTATCCCGAAGATGAGCACAGATGGTGCTACACATTATTCCAACCAGGGTGGTTCAAGCTGGTTTGTACTGAAGAACTCCAAGAACGCAGATGCTGCAGCAAAATTCCTTGCTGATACATTTGGCGGAAGCACAGAGCTTTATGATTCTCTTATGAAGAGCAATAATATTATCGGAACCTACCTTCCGGCGGCTGATATTGAAGCAGTTAATACTGAATCTGAATTCTTCAGTGGACAGCAGATCAATAAAACACTGGTCGATTGGGAAGCTCAGATTCCATCTGTAAATACTGGCGCATTTAGCGCAGAAGCCCAGAGCGCATTACTTGCAGTGACTCCTAACATCCTTAATGGCAGCGATCTGGATACTGAATTAGCAGCAGCAGAAGAGCAGTTTAACCAGACTATTCAGTAAATAAACGTAAAGAAGATAGTTAAAATAAAGAAATTAAGGGGGCGGAGTGATTCGCCCCTTTTCTAAAATAAAAAGATAATGGATATAGAACGGAAAGGAGATTCCATGAAAGGTAGCACATTGGAAAAAAAGAATTCCCGTATTGGCTGGACAATGGTAATTATTGCTTCTGTGCTGATTCTGGCATTTAGTTATATCCCTATGGTGCAGGCATTTCTTTTATCCTTAAAAACAGGAAAAGGAAATAATCTGACCTTTGGCGGCGTAGCCAACTATGTAAGAATGCTTAATGATACCGGGTTTAAAACAACGATTGGTAATACATTATTTTATGCAGTGATCCAGATCCCGATCATGTTGCTTCTTGCATTATTAGTTGCTGTCTTATTGAATTCTGAAACCTTAAAACTGAAAGGCTTTTACAGAACCTGCATCTTTCTGCCATGCGTAACTTCTCCTATTTCTTACGCAATTCTGTTTAAGAATATTTTTGCAACAGATGGAGTTGTGAACCATGTTCTGTTATCACTTGGACTGATTAATTCCCCAATTGCATTTATTTTGGATCCTGTCTGGGCAAAATTTGTTATCATCATTGCTCTGATCTGGCGTTATTCCGGATACTATATGATCTTCTTTTTATCTGCATTGCAAAATACAGATAAGTCAGTATATGAAGCTGCCAAAATTGATGGTGCTAATTTCAGACAGTCCTTCTTCAAGATCACAATGCCGATCTTGAAGCCAATTATTTTCCTTACCAGCATTATGGCAGTAACCAACACACTTCAGCTGTTTGACGAGGTTGTAAATCTGACTGGAGGCGGTCCTGGAAATGCAACCAGAACTATTTCCGAGTACATTTACGATCTGTCCTTTAACTATGTTCCGAATTATGGATATGCAGCTGCTGTTTCTTATGTGGTCCTGGTGATCATTGTACTTATTACAATCGTTCAGAAGAAAGTGACAGGTGATCATGATGAATAAAAAACATTTAATTGGTGAAGGTTTTAAACATGTATTTTTGATGACATTGTCATTACTTTGTGTATTCCCATTTTACTGGATGATTGTAGGAATGACAAATAGCTCTGCTGACATTACCATGGGAAAACTCACCTTTGGAAATAAACTGGCAGAAAATGTTACAAATGCTTTTAACTATTCCAATCTGTGGAGAGCATTTGGAAACTCCCTTTTACTGGCGGTAATCGTTACCGGTATAGGTCTTTTAATCTGCTCCATTGCAGGTTATGCCTTTGTTGTATTTCCAAGCCGCGGAAAGGAAATTCTTTTTCTTGCGCTGATCGCATCCATGATGGTACCTTTTGCAGCAAAGATTATTCCAATGTTCCGTATGTTTTCCAAAATGGGACTTTTAAACAATTATCTGGCAATTATTCTTCCGGCAATCGGTTCTCCGTTTTTGATTTTCTTCTTTAAGCAGAATGCCTATTCCTTCCCGAAGGATACGCTGGAAGCAGCCAGAATGGACGGACTGAATGAATATCAGATCTTTTTCAAAATTTTTATGCCAATGATGAAGTCCACATATGCAGCAGCCGGAATATTCATGTTCATGGCAAGCTGGAACAACTACATGTGGCCTCTGATCGCACTGCAGAGTGATACGAAATTTACACTGCCGCTGGTTGTAGCAAACCTTGCCTCCGGATTTACACCGGATTACGGTATGACAATGGTTGGTATTGTGCTTTCCACATTGCCTACAATTATTGTATTCTTTACCTTACAGAAATCCTTCGTTGAAGGTATGACAGGATCTGTTAAATAAAAATGTGAAGGAGATGCAGGCATGAAAGGTCAAAAAATAAAAGAACTCTATTTTGGTGGAGATTATAACCCGGACCAGTGGGATGAAGCTACAATCCGCCAGGACATGGAATATTTTAAGAAATGTCATATCAACTATGTAGCACTTCCAGTTTTTTCCTGGGCTAAGCTAGAGCCACAGGAAGGAGTTTATAACTTTGAATGGCTGGACAAGATTCTGGACATTCTCTGGGAAAATAGAATTTATGTATGCCTTGCTACTTCTACTGCTGCACAGCCGGAATGGATGAGCAAGAAATATCCGGAAATCATGCCTGTAGACAACAATGGGCTGAAACGTACTCATGGAATGAGAAATTTTTACTGCGTAAACAGTGAAAAATACAGAGAAAGAGCAGCAGCTCTGGCAGAGCAGATGGCACTTCGTTACAAAGATTATCCGGGGCTTGTTGCATGGCATGTGGCAAATGAATACAGCACATTCTGTCACTGTGAGAACTGCGAAAAGAAGTTCCGTGTATGGCTGAAAAAGAAATACGGAACCACAGAAGAACTGAATAAGAGATGGAATACTTCTTTCTGGGGAAGAACGGTTTATGATTTTGACACGATCATGCTTCCTACAGAACGCAATGATGATGACAAGTTTTTCCCGGCAAAACAGCTGGATTACCAGCGCTTTGTTACAGATACAACAGAGGAGTGTTTTTTGAATGAGGCAAACGTGCTTCGCAAAATTACTCCTGATATTCCGGTGTTCAGCAATATTTCCGGATTTATTAAAAAACTGAATCAGTTCCAGCTGACCAGAAATATGGACATTGTAGGATGGGATAACTATCCGTCACCAAAGGATGACGCTGCTTTCCCGGCATTAAAGCATGACATTATGAGAGGGCTAAAGGACGGCGCTTCTTACATGGTTGCAGAGCAGTCTCCAAACCAACAGAACTGGCAGCCATATAATAAGCTGAAAAGACCTGGAGAGGCAAGACTTCTTGCATATCAGGGAATTGCCCATGGTGCAGACAGCTCTTTATATTTCCAGATGCGTCAGTCTGTTGGCGGACAGGAGAAATTCCATGGTGCAATTATTTCTCATGCAGGAACAGATGATACCAGGATTTTCAGGGAGTTTGAGCAGTTGGGAGCTGAGCTTCATCAGCTTGGAGGACAGATTCTGGATGCGAGAACAAATGCCGATGTAGGAATTCTCTTTGACTGGGACAACTGGTGGGCACTGGAGCTTTGCAGCGGCCCAACTAAGGATATGGATTACCTGCTTCAGGTGGCTCATTATTATCGTGCATTCCACAAGCAGAACATAGCTGTGGACATTGTGAAATTCACAAGTAATCTGGATTCCTATAAGGTTGTAGTTGCACCTCTTGCATACATGATAAAGCCTGGATTTGCAGAGCGATTGACTAAATTTGTGGAAAACGGCGGAACACTGATTGGAACCTATATGACAGGCCTTGCAGATGAAACAGACCGCTGCATCTTTGGGGCATATCCGGGTCCGCTTCGCAATGTATTTGGGCTGTGGGTGGAAGAGACAGATGCACTTTATCCGGAAGAAACCAATCAGATTATTATGAATGGAAATAAGGAAGCCTACAGCTGCAGATTCCTGTGCGACCGTCTCAGACTGGAAAATGCAAAGGCATTTGGAACTTATGGAAGTGATTTCTATGCAGGAGAGCCCTGTGTCACAGTAAACGAATACGGAAAAGGAAAAGCGTATTATCTTGGAACACAGCCGGATGAGGCATTCTTAAAGATATTTGTTCATAAGGTATGCGAGGAGACAGATGTGCATCCGGTACTTCAGGTGGAAGAAGGTATTGAGGTAACCAGCAGAACAAATGAAAACGGCAAATTCTATTTTGTCATGAATCATAACGCGGCAGAGAAACAGATAGTGCTTCCGGAAGGAAAATGGGAAAATTTGATTGGGGCACAGCCGGAAAATGAAAAACTAATTTTGAAAGCAAGAGATGTAGCTGTTTTAAAACGCCGGTAAAGTAGTGTATAATAATACCAGAGTTAAAATACCTAAAATCGCCGGCTCCTGTGCAGTGCGATTTCCGGTGCTTATAATGCGGTATATATTATAAAAAGTCAGGGGGAGCAAATATGTCTGATAAGAAAAATTTTCTGAAAAAGCGGCTTCATAAAGACAGCGTTGTAAATCAGGTAGTGGAACAGATTACAGATTCGATTATTTCCGGAAACCTGCAGCCAGGTGATAAACTTCCTACTGAGCCGGAGCTGTGTGAAAATTTTGGTATTGGAAGAAATTCTGTGCGTGAAGCCATTAAAATTCTGGAAGCGTATGGGGTGGTTTACATAAAAAGAGCGGAAGGAACCTTTGTAAACGATACCTATAATCATAAAATGTTAGACCCGATGCTGTACGGAATTCTTCTGAATAAGAATATGAGAATAGACATTATTCAGGTTCGTAAAGTTCTGGATACCGGAATGCTGTATCAGATTATAGGCGGAATCACCGATGAAAAGATGGACCAGATTTTGAAGAAATTTGATAATCTGAAAACAGTTGTTTTGAGAGAAAATGTTACTGCCAAGCAGGTGTTGCAGGCTGATGTTGATTTTCATCTGACTCTTGTAGAAAGTACGGAAAATCCTATTTTATGCAACATACATGAGTATGTAGACCGAATTACCACTCCGTCCAGGGAAAAAACTGTGGAGCTGGTTCTGGAGAAGAATCAGAAAGAGACATTCATTCTGCTTCATCAAAAGATAATCAATCTTCTTCTGGAAAAAAATTATCAGAAAATCGAGAGCGTTCTGGCAGAGCATTATAAGTTCTGGGTAGAAGGCTAGAGCATGTTTGAAAAAGGCTTTCTGCAAGATGTGCGTCACAATTTGTGGGAGATTTTGTCCGGATGAGGGCGAAATATACCGCAAAGTGGGGCGTGCAGATTGCGGGAATGCTTTTTCAAACACGCTCTAAGCCATGCGAAGAAAACATGACATAAAATAAAGAATGTGGACTTGAGATTTCCAAAAAAGAACTGTAAAATTTTTTATATCGTATAATGTGCAAGCAGTGTGTTTATAACAAAACTGCACAATTAAAGGAGAAAAATCATGCTGACAGATACAACCAGATCCCCTTACGCGAAGGTACATGCGTTGGACGGGATGAAAGTAAAATGGACCGGCGGCCTTTGGAAGGAACGCTTTGACACCTGCGCCAACAGTACAGTGCCTCAGCTGAAGCACATGTTTGACAGTAAGGATATCAGCCATGTAGTAGAGAATTTCAAAATCTGCGCCGGAGATGCGCAGGGAGATTTTGACGGAACTGTTTTCGGAGACGGAGACTTTTATAAATGGATGGAATCTGCCATTTATACGGCTTATCAGACAGATAACCAGCTTCTGAAGGATGAGATTGAAAAATACATTGATCTTATCGGAAGAGCACAGCAGCCGGACGGCTATCTTTCCACCAAGCAGATCATTGGAGAAAGAAGCGGGAACGGCGTTTCCAGAATGGGAGATATTAACGATTTCGAGGTATACAACTTCGGACATATGTTTACAGCGGCCTGTGTACATAAAAGAATTACAGGCAAGGACAGCTTTCTTGCAATTGCAGCCAGAACAGCAGATTATCTGGAGCATCTGTATGAAGAGGCAGAACGCACAGGAGAGGTTCAGACTGCAGTTTGCCCTTCCCATTATATGGGACTTGTGGAAATGTATCGTACCACTGGCGAGGAACGTTATCTAAAGCTTGCAAAGCAGGCGATTGCGCTTCGTGACAGCGTAAAGAATGGTTTGGATGACAACCAGGATAAGATTCCGCTGAAGCAGCATGAGAAAATTCTTGGACATGCAGTTCGTGCCAATTATCTCTATGCAGGTGTGGCGGATCTTTGCCTGGAAGAGGAAGATCCGGATTATATTAAGGTTCTCCACAAAGTATGGAGAAGCCTTGTGGATAAAAAGCTTTATATTACCGGCGGATGTGGAGCCTTGTATAATGGTGCCTCTCCGTATGGATACTTTTTTGATCATCAGCTTGTTCATCAGGCATATGGCTATGAATACCAGCTTCCGAATATCACAGCATACAATGAGACCTGTGCATCTCTTGGCGGCGTTTTCTGGGCATACCGCATGTTCCAGCTGGAGCCAAAGGCAGAGTACTTTGATATTCTGGAACGAATGATGCTGAATACCAACCTGGCTGCACTGAGCCTGGACGGAAAAAGATTTTTCTATGAAAATATGTTAAGACGCGCCAAGAAGCTTGATTATAAGCTGATCTGGCCACTTACAAGAAGTGAATATATTCTTAGCTACTGCTGTCCTCCAAACCTGGCGAGAACCATTGCCCAGTCCAGTGAATATGCATATCTTACATCTGATAACAGCGTATGGACCGGTATGTACGGTGCAAGTGAAGCTCAGGTGAAGCTGGAAAATGGAGGAGAATTCACACTGGTGCAGTCCACAGATTATCCGTTCGATGGAGCAATCCGCTTCACAGCAAAGAATGTGAAGGTAAATGCTCCTGTTCACTTGAGACTGCGTGTTCCGGGATGGGCTGCAGGCGGCTCTATTAAGGGCGCTGGCGCAGACCGTGAGCTGACAGCAGCTGATGCAGGAACCTATTTGGATATTCTTGTGGAGGATCTGCAAAACATGGATGTACAGCTGAATCTGGATATGAAGATTCGCTATACCGTTGCAAACAATATGGTAGAGGAAACAGTTGGACAGGCTGCCATTGAACGTGGACCGCTGGTATATTGCTGCGAGAGTGCAGATACCCATGCATCAACTTTGGATGATATTTATCTGGATTTGAATGCAGAGTTTGTTCCTGTTGAATTTGAAATCGAGGGAAGAAAAATGACAGCCCTTGAGACAGAGGAATATTCTATTGATCGTTCTGAATTTGACAGAAATGCACTGTATCAGCCGCTGAAATACCACGGTATGAGCAAAAAGCATGTACGCCTGATTCCATATTATGCGTGGGATAACCGTGACTATGGAGAAATGAGGATCTGGTTCCCTGTCGCATATACCGTATAATAAATTGAGTTATCAAAAACTGAGATATGAATGTAAAAAATCCTGCCGCGCAGAATCCGATGGCGGTGGAACGGTAAATGTCGCTCAATTTCTTATTATATTTTGAACGAACAGAATGGAGAGTTATAGAAACTATGGAATGCAAAATAATTCCTTTTTGGACTGCCGTGGAAAGAGACAGAACAGATGCCGACAAAGCAGAAATGCTTCTTTCCCAGGCAATGGAAGGTTTTCATAAAAAACTGGTAGTACTGGATGATGATCCGACTGGGGTACAGACCGTTCATGATGTGTCTGTTTATACTGACTGGGAAGAAGAATCTATCCGCAATGGCTTTGAGGAAAAAGAAGCTATGTTTTTTATCCTTACCAATTCACGAAGCTTTTCTGTGGAGGAAACTACAAAAGTTCATCAGGATATTGCCGCAAGAGTGGCGAAGGTTGCCAGAGAGCTGGGACAGGACTTCATGATCATTTCCCGTGGAGATTCCACACTGAGAGGTCACTATCCGCTGGAAACACAGCTTCTGGCAGATGGCCTGACAAAGAACGAGGGCGTTGTTATTGACGGGGAGATCATCTGCCCGTTTTTTCCAGAAGGCGGCCGCTACACAATGGACAATATCCATTATGTAAAAGAGCAGGACAACCTGGTTCCAGCCGGTATGACGGAATTTGCCAGGGACAAAACCTTCGGCTACAAATCCTCCGACCTTACAGAATATGTGGAGGAAAAAACAGAAGGAAAGTACCATAAAGAGGACTGTATCACCATTTCCCTGGACGAGCTGAATGCTCTGGATGTGCAGGGAATTAAAGACAAGCTTATGTCTGCACAGAATATGGCGAAGATCATTGTGAACGCAGTATCCTACGCAGACCTGAAAGTTTTTTGCGCCGCACTTGTACTTGCAATGAAAGCTGGAAAGCATTACATGGCAAGAACTGCCGCTGCTTTTACCAAGGTGATGGGACGTATTTCAGATCAGCCCCTTCTGGGAAGAGCACAGCTGGAGGGCGATACAAAGAACGGAGGAATCGTTCTGATCGGTTCCCATGTAAAGAAGACCACAGACCAGCTGAACTGTCTGAAAGAACTGGACGGACAGGCTGATTTTATGGAATTTCAGGTAAATACCGTGTTCGAAGAAAACGGTCTGGAGAAAGCGGTAGAGAGAACGGTGAAGGCAGCAGAGGAGAAAATCCTGTCTGGAAGAACCGTTGTAATTTATACAAGCAGACAGCTTCTTGCGCCGGAGAATATGACTCCGGAAGAGAAACTGCATATTTCTGTAAAAATTTCCAATGCAGTGACCAGTATTATCGGAAAGCTTTCCGTGAAGCCGAAATTTATCATTGCAAAAGGCGGAATCACTTCGTCTGACGTAGGAACCAAAGCTCTTCGCGTAAAGAAAGCCCGGGTTATGGGGCAAGTGAAGAAGGGTATCCCGGTATGGATGACAGGAGAAGAGAGTAAGTTTCCTGGAATGCCGTACATTATTTTCCCTGGAAATGTGGGAGAAGTAAGTACATTGAAGGAAATTGTAGAGGAATTGATCTGAAAAATAGCATGATTGCAGGTCTTCGTTTACGCGAGTGGCAAATTTCAATTACGTAAGAGTTTTAATGACCTAACAAGTAAATTTTTAGTCTGTTTTGAACAGCTTACGGAGACTCTGTATGTTAGAGCGTGTTTGAAAAATCATTCCCGCAATCTGCACGCCCCACTTTGCGGTATATTTTGCCCGAATTCGGTTGCCGTAGCCCGCTACGGCGCCCTCATCCGGACAAAATCTCCCACAAATTGTGACGCACATCTTGCAGAAAGCCTTTTTCAAACACGCTCTAGGAAGCTGTCTATTAGGAAGAGGTTCGCTTAAATAGGAGGTTTACATAATGAGAAAAGTAATTATATCTCTGGCGCCTGTACAGGCAGGAACCAGTGTGGATGCAGTAAAGCTTGCAGAGGATGTAGAGAAAAGCGTAAAACTTGGTGCTGCTATGTGTCACCTTCACTGCCGTAAACCAGACGGAAGCCTTACACCTGACATTTCTTATATGTCTGAGTGTTTTGACGAGATTCTGAAACGGACAGATGTGGTAGTTCAGGCGTCTACAGGCGGTGTTTCGGATATGAATATCCAGGACCGCTGCAATCCGCTTGATTATCCCAAGGTAGAGAGCGCATCTCTCAATGGCGGAAGTACAAACCTTGGTGAAGCAGTTTATATTAATTCTTTTGATGATATCCGCTACTGCGCAGACGCTGTTTATAAGAGAGGAATCCTTCCGGAAACAGAAGTTTTTGATATTGGAATGTTACATAATATGGCAGTGGTAAAATCTGAGCAGCCATTTGCGGACCCAATGCTGTTTAATCTGGTATTTGGTCACAAAGGCGGCATGCAGCCTACTCCGGAGATGCTGGCAGCTTTCCGTTCTTTTGTTCCATCTGATGCACTTTGGGGCGTTACACACTTTGGACGTGATAACTGGACATTTCTGGCTGCTGCAATTGCTATGGGAGCAACGGTAGTACGTGTTGGTTTTGAAGACAGCCACTATCTGGCAGAAGGTGTAGATGCCGAGTACAACTGGCAGGTGGTTGAGAAACTGGTAAATCTGATCCGCGCCATGGGTCTGGAGCCAGCGACTCCGGATGAGGCAAGACAGATGTTGAATCTGAGAAAACGCTAAAATACGATTTAAAAATATAAAGTGTTGGATCGTAATTATTCAGTAGATGTTATTCTGCGAAGTGTGTGACCATGAAGGTACTGAACAGTTACGATATACCAAAGAAATATATGTCAGAAAGGATGGGTTAAAACAAATGTTGGCAATCAAGAAAATATATATGGATTATGAAACAGCCCCGGTTGGTGTTTCCCATATGCCCCAGTTTGCCTGGGAGCTTGTAAGCGATAAGAAAAATGTAAAACAGAAATCCTACGAACTTCAGATTGCAAAAGACGCTGATTTTACAGATCTGATCTATAACAGCGGAAAAACAGAGTCTGAGGAATCTGCACATGTTTATGCAGAAGATGCTTCACTGGAGAGCGGCAAGCGCTATTTTGTCCGCGCAAAAGCCAGTGATGGTCAGGAAGAAACGGACTGGAGCGAAACCGCATCTTTTGTAACTGCCCTTGCAGGAAAAAATGGTGAGTGGGAGGAAGGCGCACCAGCATGGAAAGCTCCTTTTGTATCCGCCGAAACTGACGATTCCTATAAGAGCGTTTCCAAAGGAACCTATGTAAGAGGAACCTTTGAAATCAAAAAAGATATAAAAGAAGCCTATGCCTTTACCACAGCCCTTGGCCTGTATCAGTTTTACCTGAATGGCAAAAAAGTTGGTGAGGACGAGATGACACCGGGATGGACATCCTATAGAAGACATCTCCTCTATCAGACCTATGATGTAACGGAATATCTGCAGAAGGGCATTAACGGTGCCGGAGCAATGCTGGCTCCAGGCTGGTATAAAGGAGTTATGGGACTGACAAAGGCCCGCAACAACTATGGTGATCAGACGGCTTTTACTATGGAACTTCTGATTCGCTACACCGATGGAACAACAGAATCTGTTTATACGGATCCATCATGGAAAGGCTGCGATTCACCGGTGATATTTGCAGAAATCTATGATGGTGAGACTTATGATGCAGCCCTTGAGATTCCGGACTGGTCAAAGGCAGAAACCACAAAAGGCGACTGGAAGCCGGTTCAGCTTGTATTCTTTGATACACAGGTTATGCGTGCGCAGTACGCTGCAAAGGTTCGTGTAATGGATCGTATTCCTGCAAAACGTATTTTCAAAACACCGGCAGGAGATACGGTTATTGATTTTGGCCAGAATATGGCAGGGCGAATTGAAGTAACTGCAGCCGGAAAACCGGGCGATGTGATCGAGCTTCACTGCTTCGAGGTTCTGGATAAAGATGGAAATGTATATCTGGATAACCTTCGTGCAGCCAAGGCAACGATGAAATATACTTTTGCAAGAGAAGAGACAGTTACCTGGCATCCGACTTTTACTTACATGGGATTTCAGTATGCACTGATTGTTTCCTATCCAGGCGAGCCGAAAGCTGAGAATTTCACAGCTTGCACTCTTCACTCCAACATGGCTTCAAACGGAAGTCTGGAGTGTTCGAATCCGCTGCTGAACCAGTTGCATCACAATTTCCTGTGGGGACTGAAGAGTAATTTCCTTGATGTACCTACAGACTGCCCGCAGCGTGATGAGCGCCTGGGCTGGACTGGTGATGCGCAGATTTTCTGCCGTACAGCCACTTATCTGATGAATACCTATACGTTCTATAAGAAATGGCTCCATGATCTGGAGGTTGATCAGACACCAGAGGGCGGTGTACCACATGTTGTTCCGAATATTGAGGAAGGCCGTACAGATGGAAACTGGCTTCTCCGCCAGGGACCTCACTCTGCAGCAGCCTGGGCTGATGCGGCCATCATCAATCCATGGACCATGTATCTGATGTATGGGGATAAAGATATTCTGAAAAAACAGTACAACAGCATGAAGGGATGGATTGACTTCATGCGTGCCCATGCTGTTGATTATATCTGGAACTACAAGCTGCAGTTTGGCGACTGGGTAGCTCTTGATGCAGAAGAAGGCAGCTACTTTGGAGCCACACCAAATGATCTGACCTGTACGGCATATTATGCATACTCTACCGGACTTTTTGTCCAGATGGCGAAAGCCCTTGGAAAAGAGGATGTGGCAGCAGAGTATGAGGAGCTTTATCATAAGATCGTAAAGAAATTCCAGGAGACCTTCTTCGACGCAGAAGGAAATATGACAGCACAGACACAGACCGCACATATTGTGGCACTGTATTTCCAGCTGACTCCTGAGAAATATATCACAAAAACGGTAGAAGGTCTGAAACGCCTTCTGGACAAAGAAAACGGTCATCTGGTTACCGGATTTGTGGGAACTCCGTATTTCTGCCATGCACTAAGTCAGAACCACGCTCTGAAGGAAGCCTATGACCTGCTTCTGAAGGAAGACTTCCCATCCTGGCTGTATCAGGTGAAAAAAGGTGCCACTACGATCTGGGAGCACTGGGATGGCATGAAGGATGACGGAAGCATGTGGAGTGCAGATATGAACTCCTTTAACCATTATGCTTATGGAGCTATTGGTGAGTGGATGTACCGTGCAATGGCCGGAATTGAAGCGGATCCGGAACATCCGGGCTTTAAACATGCGATACTCTATCCGCGCATTGGTGGAAATCTGAAGTACACTGCAGGAAAATATCATAGCATTTATGGTGATGTTGGTGTAAAATGGGAAGTCCAGGGAAAACAGATTACTTTAACTGTTCAGATTCCGGTAAATACAACAGCAGAGATCCGTCTGGATAAGGCGAAAGCTGTTCTGGAAAGCGATGGACTGACATTTACCAGGGAAGCAGACTATATGGCTGCCGAAGCGGGAAGCGGTACATACCATATCGCATTTGAACAGTAATCATAACGCAAAATGCGAAAGGGTGATGAGAATATGGAAAAGAAAAAGGAACCTTCAGGAATACAGAAAGCGTGGAGACAGCTGAGTATTCAGAATCAGATTTTTTTATCCATGTTTCTTATCACCCTTTTGGGTGTGGGCGTTTTGATGAATATTGTATACAAAACCTCTATTGATGCGATTGAACAGAATTACAGGGCATCTTATCAGTCTACACTAAAGAATTCCAGCCGCGTTATGGATATGAATCTGAAGAACATTGTAGACGTAGGGCGAAGCTTTCTGAATGATGAAGCTCTTCAGCAGATTTTGGAAAAAGGCAATGAATACGGAGGCAGCAAGTTTACATCCACAGACCGTGTGAAGCTTCGTGTGATTGCAAATGAAATGGCAAGTCAGCAGGTGTGGGTGAATTATATAGTATTTACGGATCTTTATGGTCATGTGTATCAGCTGAACAATGTGAACCAGGGTACTTATGATTTCTATAATTATTATAGTGATAAGGATATTCTGGAAGAAAGCTGGGTGAAACAGGCAAAGGCTGCGCAGGGAAAGGAAATTTTTTTCCGTGACAGTATTTTAAAAGCAGGAACAAAGAAAGGATTTTCTTATGCGAAATATATGATCAATCCCTCTGATGGACAGGGAATGGGCTATATGGTGGTGGGACTGAGCCAGAAGCTGTTGGGAAAATCCTTTGTTATGGGCAATGAAAGCTTTGATTCCAGTAACTTTATGGTTGTAGATGAGGATGATCAGCTGGTTTATTTTGTGGGAAATGAGGAAAGGGAGAATGCAATTATGCAATCCTATTCGAATCCGGGAGAGAACCATCTGTATCTGTTTTCTTCTGTCACCAATTCTACTACAGGCTGGCATATTGTAAACGTAGTTGAGAAAAATGAGATCAGTGAAGAGAGCAAAAATATCCGTCTGACCTCGTTTCTGGTAGCCGGCTGTGTTCTTGTAGTGGGTTTTCTCATGGCACGAATCATTTCCAGAACCATCAGCCATCCTCTGAAGCAGCTGGAAAATACCATTGCACAGGTTGGGGAAGGAGAGCGCCACATTACAGAAGAGTTTGACTACAGTGAAGTTGGCCGGATTGGACGGAAATTCAAGGAAATGGTCAATACGAACCTGGAGCTTTCCGAGCATCTTATGGCGGTGAAGCTGAATGAACGGGAAGCAGAGCTGCTTTTGCTTCAGTCTCAGATCAATCCCCATTTTCTTTATAATACACTGGATTCTCTGTACTTTGTTGCAATCATGCATGGGGATGACCAGATGGCAGAAATGGTAGAGGCACTTTCTGATAACTTTAAGCTGGCGCTGAATAATGGAAGCAAATATATTAAAGTTGCGGATTCTGTGAAATGGATGCAGGGCTATATGAAGCTTCAGAATATGCGCTACAATAATCGTTTTGAACTGTTCGTGGATATCAGCAGAGAAATTCTTCAGCGTGAAACGATCACCTTTATTTTTCAGCCATTTATTGAAAATGCCATGTATCACGGTCTGGAGCCGAAGATTGGAAAAGGAAAGATTTCCCTTCGCGGCTGGCAGGAGCAGAATAATATGATTTTCACTATTGAAGATGATGGTGTGGGAATTGACGATATGTCCAGACTGGAGAACGGTTATGGAGTGCGCAATGTAATAGAGCGTATAAAGTTGAATTACGGGGAAAAATACGGCGTAACATTTGAAAGCAGTCCAGGAAATGGAACGAAGGTAACGATTGTGGTTCCAGTAAGATAAGGGATAGGGAAATGCAGATACAAGGAGGATTTTCATGTATCGCTTAGTGGTAATTGATGATGAATATATAGTTGTGCAGGGAATTAAGGCTTTAATTTCCCGCCTGAAGCTGGATTATGAGGTAGTAGGGGCTGCTTATGACGGAATCCAGGGACTGGAAGTGATCCGAAGTGAGAAACCGGATGTAGTAATTACGGATATCCGAATTCCGGGGCTGGATGGTCTGTCTGTGATCGAGGCGGCGAAGGAAGAATGTCCGGATACATATTTTATTGTGATCAGTGGCTATTCTGAATTTGTGTATGCGCAGAGGGCGCTTACTCTTGGCGTAAAAGATTATATTGATAAGCCGGTTACAGCAGATAAACTGAAAAATGCCCTTACCAGAATTGAAGATGAATGGGCGAAGACTCGTCATGAGGATAATCGTAAGGCACAGGCTAATCGCGAGAAATTTCAGGAATTGGAAAGAACTTTTGAGAGCAGTGTAAAATGTATTACAGACTGTGATGCTGCAGCATTTCGGGAAGAATGCCGGCAGGCAATCAGATGCCTGCAGGAACTTTACCCGGAACTGCAGGATTTTCGCAGGGAATTTTACAAGCATCTCTGTGTGCTCAGCGATGTACTGATCGAAAGTCAGAAGCAGGTGGAACGAGGGTCACTTGTCTCTTTTCAGGAGATGGTAAAATGTCAGAGCATAGAAGAAGTACAGGCCTATGGGGAAAGCGTTCTGTCTGATATCAGCAAGCATCTGACAGCAGACCAGACCGGAAGCAAACACAGAGTTATCCTGGAGCTTCTTACTTATCTGGACGAGCATTATGATCAGGATATCGGGCTGAGTGAGCTTGCAGACAGAGCTGGAATGAGCACGGCATACTTAAGTGTTCTTTTTAAAACAGAGGTTGGTACATCTTATGTGAAATATTTGACGGACCTTCGCATAAAAAAGGCGAAGAAGCTGTTGCAGGATGGATATAAGGTTAATGAAGTCAGTGAAATGGTGGGATATAATAATTACAGATATTTCTGTGATATTTTTAAAAAACACGAGGGCATGACTCCCAATGAGTATAAGGGAAACGTGTGGAAAGCAGAATGATAAAAACAGGATTTGCAAAAATGCACATATTCAAATTGCTGAATATGTGCATTTTATATATTTAGCACAATTGAATGCCTGGACAAGTGAAACTTTTTATAAAAAACAGTCTAAAAAAACTGTACATTACCAAAAAAATTAGGCACTGGTAAAAAAACAGAACAATGGTATTATATAACCATAAGATATTTCCCGGGGATACAAAGAAACAAATTAAACGTGACCGAAAAGTAAATGGCTATCAAGAGTAAATTATAACAAAGTTCAATAATTTTGAAAATTCTGGAGGAATTTATAATGAAAAAGAGAGCATTAGCTATTTTAATGGCAGCATTAACAGCAAGCACAATGTTTGCAGTTCCTACATTTGCAGCAGATTACTCAGGAGAGGATCCGCAGCTTGAGAAAAACATCAAAATCCTTACCATCTGGGCAGAAGATAATGACAATGGTATGCTGTTAAACAAAATCTGCGAAGACTATCAGAAAAATGTAAACCCGAATTTCACATGGGAATATGAGATGGTTGCTTCTGACAACCTTCAGCAGAAAATTGCTACACTTGCAGCATCCAATGATCTTCCAGATTTGTTCGCTTACGAAGCAGGTGCTCCACTCAGCGTTCTCATCGATTCCGGAAAGGTTAAAAATATTACAGAAGCTGTTGACGAGATCGGAACAGCAGATTATTTAAACAGCGGTGCTGTTGAGCTTCTGAAAGGATTATCCGGAACAGATGATCTTTATGATCTTCCTCTTGGACTGAATGTAGAAGGCTTCTGGTACAACAAAGCCCTGTTCGAGCAGGCAGGATGCGAAGTTCCTACTACATGGGATGAGTTTGAAGAGGTTCTTCAGAAACTTTCCGATGCGGGTATCCAGCCTCTTACAACCGGCGGATCTGACAAATGGGGTGCAACCCGTCTGATCAATGCATACGCAGTAAGAACCGCAGGAAACGACATTATGACAAAAGCAGCTGACGGCGAAGTTCCTTATACAGATGAGAAACTTGTTGCAGCAGCTGATAAGATTGCAGAGTGGGCAGAGAAAGGATACTTCGGAGAAGGTATCACAACAGTTGATATGAACACAGCTGGTTCCATGCTGATGAGTGGAAAAGCAGCTATCTTCTACAATGGTTCCTGGTTTACACAGAACCTGACAGATGATTCCCAGAACCCGGCAGGCGAGGACGGAATCGGATTCTTCAACATTCCGGTTGCAGATGAGTCCATCAGCTCCGCTACTTCTTACTCTATGAACTGTGGTAACATTCTTGCACTTGACAACGACAAATATGATGAGGCTACTGGCTGGTTCCTGAAATACTTCATGGAGAACATCGGAAACGTAGCTATGGAAGATCAGGGAACTGTTAAAGGTTACACATATGATGTTGCAGCAGATGATATGGATAACTACACCAAGCTTGTTCTTGACGAGATTGACAAATCCACAGAAGGATTTGCATGGTGGGAAGCAAAAATGCCTAGCGAAATCTCCAAGACAGCTCAGGAAAATGTACAGCCTCTGTTAAACGGCGAAATGACTGGCGAAGAATATATGCAGTCCATCCAGGATGTATATGACATGCAGTAAGTAACAGCTTTGGCAATATAAGCTTTGAACTTCAAATGGGAGTGTTTGCCAGCAGACACTCCCATTTTTATGTTAGAAGATAGGATGTTAGATGTGGGAGCGCCAAAGGCGCAGAGCATCTGACTTTCGTATGAAATCAGAAAGGAAGGAATTTTATGAACAAGGTATTAGGTAATAAGAAAGCGATATCCCTTTTCGTAGTTCCGGCATTAATTATTTACACCATCATCGTAATGGTACCGGTTATCTGGTCGTTGTATTATTCATTCTTCAGCGGCAGCCCGGGACTTCAGTGGGAATTTGCCGGATTTGACAATTATGCAAGACTTTTCAGAGACAAGAACTTCTTAAATGCATTGACAGTAAACTGTAAATATGTATTGGTAGTAACCGTTGGCCAGGTTGGAATGGGACTTTTACTTTCCCTGATGTTTAAATTCTGGCTGAGAAGATGCAAAACCATCGTAAGAACTCTGGTTTTCTTCCCGGTAGTACTTCCTACTGTTGCAGTAGGTCAGCTGTTTGCAAAGATCTATGAGATTCAGCCAAACTATGGTCTGTTAAACTCATTGCTTGACTCTCTTGGTTTTACGAACCTTGTTCAGCCATGGATCGGCCAGTCCAGCACAGCTCTCTGGGCATTGTGCGTAATGGATATCTGGGTAGCCATGGGATTCTATTCCGTAATTTTCTATGGAGCACTCCTTGATATCTCTGATGATATCCTGGAAGCAGCCAGAATCGACGGCTGCGGTGGATGGCAGTTATTTAAAAACATTCTTCTTCCGCTTCTTCGTCCGATGGTAATTACCAGCCTTGTATTCAGCTTCTCTGGAACTGTAAAAATGTTCGAGTCTGCTATGGCTCTTACAAAGGGCGGACCTGGAAGTGCAACAAAATCACTGTCCATGTATATGTATGACGTTGCATTTACTTATAATAAGGTTGGTTACGCCAGCGTTATCGCAATCGTGATCTTCCTGATCTGTGTAGTTGGATCTCTTGTTATCAACAAATTTGATGTGAAAGACTGAAAGGAGGAAATATTATGAAAAAAGTAAAAGCAGCTTTTCGAGGAATTGTAATTTTCCTTCTTTGCGTAATTGAGATCTATCCGTTATTCTGGATGCTTACTGCATCCTTCAAGAAACAGGCTGAGTGGAGTGAGAAGCCAGCTTATGCGCTAAATGATGGCTTTTATTTCCAGAACTATTCTGATGCATGGACGAGGGGACATATGTCCACCTTCTTTAAGAACAGTTTGATCACTACATTAGTAGCACTTGTATTTATTGTATTTTTCTCAGTAACTGTAGGATTTGCTGTAACAAAGATGAAATGGAAATTCAGAAATGCAGTTGCACAGTATTTCCGTTTCGGTATCATGATTCCGGTAGCAATTGCTTTGATCCCGCTGTTCCAGATTTACAGCAGATCAAACCTGTTAAATACCAGAACATGTCTGATCATTACGTACATAGCATTTGGTCTGTCGCTGTCCATTTATCTAGTTCAGGGATATCTTCGTTCCTTCCCGGATGATATTATGGAGGCAGCCGTTATTGATGGCTGTGGTATTTACAGACTGATGTGGCATATTGTAACACCACTTATGAAGAACTCTATTGTAACCGTACTGGTTCTTCAGTTCTTCTTTAAATGGAACGACCTTCTGTTTTCCATGACATTCATTAGTGATTCTGCGCTGAAGACTGTTCAGACAGGACTTCTGTACTTCTCTGATGAGTTTGGATCCAAGAACTGGGGTGCAATTTTCGCTTCTGTATCCATGAGTGTATTCCCGCTTCTGATTCTGTACATGGCACTGAATAAGAAACTGATGGAAGGTATGACAGCCGGAGCTGTAAAGGGTTGATTTTATGGAAGATAAAAGGACAGAGCAGTATAGACAGGAATTAAAAGAATTTGTAATGTCTCATACGGAGGATGTGCTTAAGAATCCGCGAAGCTTTATCCGTTACCCGTTTATTGATCCGGGCTCTGTTTACGATGGAAATGTATGGGACTGGGATACCTACTGGTCCGTATATGGCTTTCTGAATCTGGCGGATTCCTACCAGGATCCGTCTGTGAAGCCAAGAATTATAGAGCACGCACAGGGAAATATCCGCAATTTCTTCGACCATCAGCTGGAAGATGGATATATTCCCATGATGATCGAGGTGGCAGACTGGCCGGAGCCTTATCTGAATATGAGGCATAAGGAAGGCAAGATTATGAATATGCATAAGCCCTTTCTTTGCAGTCAGATGTGCCTGATCAGTGATTATACTGGTGACTATGCCTGGACGGAAGAATTTCTTTCAGGCGTGGCGAAGTATTTTGAATGTTATGATCACTATTATTTTCATGAAAACAGCGGACTGTATGTATGGCAGGATGATATTATGATCGGCATGGACAATGATCCGGCTACTTTTGGCCGTCCGCCATTTTCCACTGCCAATATTTATCTGAACAGCTTTATGTGTGTGGAGCTGGAAGCTGGTGCCAGATTATACAGAAAGTTTGGCAAGGAGGAAGAGGCGAAGAAGCTTCTGGATAAGCGCGAGGCGCTGATCGGTGCTATCCAGCAGGAATGCTGGGATAAGCGTGATCGTTTCTTCTACTCAGTTGATGTGGATATTAAGACGAGGAAATACGACTGGTTCCATCAGGGACTGGGAGTCTTCTGGAAGACATTGCCTATCAAAGTACGTGTATGGTCTGGCTTTATTCCCATGTATGCAGGAATTGCCACAAAAGAGCAGGCTGCAGATATGGTGAAGCATATTTTTGATCCTGATACCTTTGGTTCTGACTTCGGTCTGACCACGCTTTCAAAGGATGAAAAAATGTTTGACCTGTCTGTTACCAATAATCCGTCCAACTGGCTTGGCCCGATCTGGCTGGTTGCAAACTATGTGGTATTTCGCGGACTTTTGAACTACGGATACCGCATGGAGGCAGAAATTATGTACAAGCGCACCATGCGCCTTATGGGAGAGGACCTGGAGAAAACAGGATGTCTTCATGAGTATTACAATCCATTTAATGGAGAACCGGTTATGAATGGTGGCTTTATTAACTGGAATATACTGGCATTGAATATGGCAGATGAGCTGGAAGGAAAGAAACCAATGTGTCTGCCAGAGCTGCTGGAAAAACAGGCAGAAAAGTAATCATTAGAATAAGGTTTTCTGCTGTGAGGTAAGTAAATATAGGAAAAGGATTGCAGAATACGTGTAATTTTGCAGTCCTTTTTTGTTTGACCGGTAAAAAACATCTTTCTGAAACAAAGTGTGTACAAAAAAATTTAAATAGCTTATACTTAGAATGTGTTTTAAGTTTATTTTGTAAAATGAAACAGATAAAGGAGCAAAAACATGATTCAGAACCCGATTCTTCCGGGATTTTGCCCGGATCCAAGTATTATACGTGTTGGAGAAGATTATTATATTGCAAATTCAAGCTTTGAATGGTGGCCTGGTGTGAAAATCTATCATTCTAAAGATCTGAAGCATTATGAACAACTGCCATCGCCGCTGAACAGAATGAGCCAGCTTAATATGGTTGGTGAGGATGATTCCTGTGGCGTATGGGCACCGGATATTTCCTGGGACGGGGAATACTTCTGGCTGATTTATACGGACGTGAAAACTCGTACCGGAGGACTTTTTAATACCCATAATTATCTTGTAAAATCAAAGGACATCCGTGGCGGCTGGTCTGAGCCGGTTTATCTGAACAGCTCAGGTTTTGACCCATCTGTATTTCATGATACAGATGGCAAAATGTATATTGTGAATATGATCAACAATTTCAAGGGAATTCTGGTGCAGGAGTATGACCCTGAGAAGGAATGTCTGGTGGGAGAGGCGAAAAATGTTTTCCCGGGAACCGGACGCGGCTATACAGAAGGTCCACATATTTACCATATTGGAGAATATTATTATCTGCTGATGGCAGAAGGCGGAACCGGATATGAGCATATGGTAACTATGGCGAGATCCCGTTCCATCTGGGGACCATACGAGGAAGATCCAGGCAATCCGGTACTTACCTCTGATGTGGATAATCCAGAGAAACTGCAGAAATGCGGACATGCAGATCTTGTATGCACTCAAAACGGGGAGTGGTACATGGTACATCTTTGTGCAAGACCGCCGAAGGGGAGCAGACAGTGCGTGCTTGGTCGTGAGACTGCAATTCAGGAAATGGTATGGAACAAAGAGGGCTGGCTAAGACTGGCCTGCGGTGGACGATTTGGACAGTGGGAGACAGAGGAGCCGACAGGAATTCAGGAGTATCTTTTTCCAGAGGAAGAGGGGAAGGATTATGGAAAAGAAGACTTTGATTTAGAAATTGTAGACAGTGCTGGAAATAATGAAACTGCAAAGAATGCGGACATTGCTGAAATTCCTTCGAAAACAAAAGAGTATCTGAATGAGAAGAATGCTGTGGACGAAGAATGTGATAAAAAGTTAAGTATGCCAGTGAAGAAGACCTCTGCGCTTTTAGATGTGCGCTATACTTCCCTGCGCCAGCCCTATGACAGCTACACCAGCCTGACAGAACGTCCTGGCTATCTCCGCCTCTACGGTCAGGAATCCCTGAATTCCTGCTATAACGTAAGTCTGGTGGCGCGGCGGCAGCAGGACCGCTATGTTCAGGTGGAAACCTGTGTAGAGTTTGCCCCGACCTGCAGAGAGCAGATGGCAGGACTTGCCTATATGTATGATACTGGCAATTTCTACCTTTTGGTAAAGACCAGAGAGGAAGAGTTTGGCTCCCAGACACTCGATTTGAAAAAGCCTGCAAAGCTGCGCCTGATAAAGAGCGATCACTTTGATGTAGAAGATGTGATTCCGGCAATCTCCATCCCGGAGGAAGGCCCCGTATACCTGCGCGTGACCACCACCCAGGAAGGACTTTACGCAAAATTCTTCTACTCCCTGGATGGAAAAGACTATCAGGAACTGGCTGAAGTCCCCACCAACATTCTCACCGACGAGCAAAGCGATGGATTCACCGGTGCTCACTTCGGAATGTACTGTCACGATATGACGGGGGTGAGACGGTATGCGGATTTTGATTATTTTGAGATTGTCAAAACGCGTAAAGAACAATAGAAAAGGCATTCAGCCACTTTTTCAAACACGCTCTGGACAGATTAAAAATTCATACATTTTCTTAATAAAGTAACGTTGCAAACCCCATGTTTTCTGACGTATTATGATAGTAGAAAGCATGGGGGATTTTTATTTACACGGGCAGTAAATCAAAGTCTGCATCCTCATAAGATGTCAGATGCGGCAGTGATATCGAGACAAATCCGCAACGCGTATTTGGAGTTTTGAAAGAGAGATATATAAAATATAAGAGATCTAAAATGGAGAAGGAGACAAGAAAAATGAAATTAAATTATGCAAAAACAATAGAAAAATGGGGCATTTTTGAAGTGACCGTAAGCGGTCCCAAGGAGGGGAATCCATTTTGTGACCAGTGGATTAAAGGTACTTTTTGTTGTAAAAATGAGAAGAAAACGGTAGATGGGTTTTATGATGGAGATGGTACTTATAGAGTAAGATTTATGCCGTCTTTTACAGACGAGTATACCTTTGAAATTGAGGCTTCCTTTGATATTAACGCGGGGGAAGAAGTGCCGGATGAAGAAGCGCCTGAACATAAGCTAGGAACTGCTGATGGTGGGAAGGCAGCAGAAAAATGTGCTGTCAGAAATATACTGACCGGAAGTTTTACTGTAACTTCTCCTTCAGCAGACAACCATGGTCCGGTTCGTGTTGCAGGTACCTATTATCTTGCCTATGAGGATGGAACACCCTATCACTGCATTGGAACTACATGTTATGTATGGAATCTGCAGAACGAAGAATTGCAGAAGCAGACACTGAAAACTCTGGAAGAAAATGCTTTTAATAAGATCCGCTTCTGTATTTTTCCCAAGCACTATGACTACAACCTTCATGAGCCAATTACCTATCCTTATGAGGGAACACCCTGCGACAGCTCTGTGTTAAATGAGAATAATTTCGCGGAATATAATGGCTGTGCTCCGGGCAATGACTGGGACTTTACCAGATTCAATCCAGCCCATTTCCAGCATATTGAAAAGTGTATTCAGGCACTTATGAATCTGGGAATTGAGGCTGATCTGATTGTTATGCATCCATACGACAGATGGGGATTCTCCATGATGAAAGCAGAGGATGATGACCGTTACTGGAAGTATGTGCTGGCACGTTTTTCCGCATACCGAAATGTATGGTGGTCCCTGGCTAATGAGTATGATCTGATGCATGAGAAGACTCTTTCTGATTGGGAAAGATATGCCGGCATTATCTGTGAGAAGGATCCTTACCATCATCTCAGATCCATTCATAACTGTAAGGCATATTACGATTATAACCTGCCTTGGATTACCCACTGCAGCATCCAGAGAACAGAGACATACCGTTCCTCCGAGCTGGTAAATGAGTGGCGTGAGAAATATCATAAGCCTGTAATTCTGGATGAAATCTGCTATGAGGGCAACATTCAGTTTGGCTGGGGAAATATCAGCGGTGAGGAAATGACAAGAAGATTCTGGGAGGCATTCTGCCGCGGAGGATATCCGGGACACGGTGAAACCTATCTCAGCCCGGATCGTATTCTCTGGTGGTCTCATGGCGGCGTTCTTCACGGAACCTCACCGGATCGTATTAGATTTCTTGCAAAAATCATGGAAGAAACACCGGGACTTGGTGTGGAACCAATGCCTTGTAAATGGGATGAGGTTGCCTGCCGTGCTGCCGGTTTCCCGGCGAGGAAAGATTATTTTATTTACTATTATTCCTTCATGCGGCCGGGCTTTCGTGACTTCTACTTTGATGATACTACAGAGTATCAGGTGGAAATTATCGATACCTGGGAAATGACTATTACAGATGGAGGTATCCACAAAGGTAAATTCCGCGTGCAGCTGCCGGGGAAAGAGTATATGGCAGTGCGCCTACAGATAGCGAAATAATAACCATATTCATACAAAAATCCCAGTTGTGTATGCAGCTGGGCTTTTTGAGCATAAAATTCTTGAATCGTTTTTCAGAATTTGTTATGATTCATATCAGAATTTATGAGAAATAAACAGAAATACTTTTAAACAGGGGAGGAGATTTTTTGGAAGAAACAAACATCAGTCAGGAGCAAAATCCATTGGGAACGGCTCCGGTAGGTGGTTTGATCGGGAAATTTGCAATTCCGGCTATTATCAGCATGCTGGTCAGTGCTTTGTACAATATAGTGGACCAGATTTTTATTGGCCAGGGCGTGGGGATGCTGGGAAATGCGGCTACCAATGTTGCATTTCCTGTAACAACTATTGCAACGGCGTTGGCACTGCTTCTGGGAATTGGAGGTGCGTCTAACTATAACCTGGAAATGGGTGCCGGAAGAGAGAAGAAGGCAAGCTCCATAGCCGGAACTGCACTTTCCACACTGGTGATTACCGGTGTGATTCTGGCAGTGGCAGTACTTCTGTTTTTGCGTCCGCTTCTAAGCTTATTTGGTGCAACGACAGATGTTATGCCCTATGCGGTGGATTATCTTGGGATTACAGCAGTGGGACTCCCTTTTTATGCATTATCCATTGGAGGCAATCATATTGTCCGCGCAGACAGAAGCCCCACATATTCTATGACCTGTGTTCTTACAGGTGCCATCATCAACACAATTCTGGATCCCCTTTTCATCTTTGGGTTTGGTTGGGGAATCAAGGGTGCTGCCTGGGCAACGGTGATCGGACAGGTTGTTTCCGGAATTTTGGTGATTATTTATTTTGGAAAATTTCGTAAAATGTATCTGGAGATGAGCATGTTAAAGCCTTCTTCAGAGTGCCTGAAAGCTATTATTTCTCTCGGAATGGCGTCCTGTATTAATCAGATCGCTATGGCGGTTGTTCAGATTGTACTGAATAATATTTTACGTTATTATGGCGGTTTATCTGTCTATGGAAGTGATATTCCAATCGCCTGTGTAGGAGTTATTTCAAAAGTAAATCAGGTGTTTATGGCGATTTGTATTGGAATTTCCCAGGGCTGTCAGCCAATCTGGGGCTTTAATTATGGAGCAAAAAAATACGACAGAGTAAGGCTTGCATACCGTTATTCTGTGACTGCATGTACGGTGATTGCCACCATATTTTTCCTTTGTTTCCAGCTATTTCCCCATCAGATTGTGAGCATTTTCGGAACAGGAAGTGACCTTTATTTCCAGTTCGCAGAACGCTATCTGAAGATTTTTATGTTTATGACATTTGCAAATGGGATTCAGCCAATGTCCTCAGGATTTTTTACATCTATCGGAAAAGCAAAGCTTGGAATCGTCATGTCCCTGACCAGACAGGTGCTATTTCTTTTGCCATTGATCGTTGTTTTCTCATTAATAATGGGAATTGACGGGGTGATGTATGCTGGACCGATCGCAGATGCAGCGGCATTATCATTGGCGATATTGTTTGCACGAAGAGAGCTTGTGGCCATGAAGAAATAATAAAAAAGACTGATATAAATGATACTGTACTTCAGGAGGTTGTTGGAGTCCGGTATGTTATATCAGTCTTTTTTATAAATACAGCTGATTAACCGTTAGGTTAAATCTGTGTCAGATATTAATGGCAGGAATGACTTCCGCAGCCATGATCGCCACAGCTGTGACCTGCTTCATGATCATGGTGATCGCAATGTACATTGGGGTTATAGCCAAGATTTCCTGCGAGTAATGCGTTTACAGCTTCATCAGCGTTGCCGCTGACACCACCGAAAAGACGGATTCCAGCCTGGGCAAGTGCATTCTGGGCACCGCCGCCAATACCGCCGCAGATCAGGGTATCTACGCCATGTGCAACCAGGAATCCAGCCAGTGCGCCGTGACCGCTTCCATTGGTATCGACTACTTCGGCACTTACAACCTTGCCATCTGCAATGTCATAGATCTTGAATGCTTCTGTGTGTCCAAAGTGCTGAAAAATTTCTCCATTTTCATAAGTAACTGCAATCTTCATAATGATATCTCCTTCATTTTGTAAATTTGATTTGGGAAGTGAACTATTAAATCGGTCAGCGGCTGGCAGTTCCTGTGAAAGGTCTAAGCTGGTAAGCGGAGTCTGTTTAGATCCCTTTCGGCAACAGCATTTCCCGCAGCGCGTATGCTCCCGTCCTTCGCAGAGCCGGTAATTTCCCCCGGCTATGACAAGGCGCTGTCCAAGGACGATACATCGGGCAATTTTTCCCCGGGCAGTTTCATAAATTTCTGTGACAGTTGTCCGGGAAATATCCATCTGGGCAGCACATTGCTCGTGAGTTTTCTTCTCCAGATCTACCAGACGGATGACTTCATATTCATCCAGAGTCAGAGTGACAGCTTCCGACTCTCCGGGACATTCTTCCGGAGAAAAAGATTCATATTGGGGTGCCTGGCAGATTCTGCGGCATCTGGGCGGTCTTGGCATATACGTCACCTCCTTGTTTTCGACATATGTCGATTATAAACCAGAAGAAGAGAAAATTCAATACTAGTTGACAATTTTTTTTATTTGGAGTACAGTCCAAGAAGAGATAAAATCGTTATTGCTCAAAAGCAATTTTTTTCTGGAATTTCGGGCACAATTGGAGCAGTAATGTAAAATTAACAGAAGAGGTACGAATATGCTGAAAGTAAAGAACCTGACTTTTGAAGTGAATGAAGAAGGGAAAAAGCGCTGTCTGGTAAATCACATCAGTTTTGATGTTCAGGATGGGGAAATGCTGGTAATCACCGGACCTAATGGAGGTGGAAAATCCACCCTGGCCAAGGTACTGGCTGGCATTGAGAAAGCAAACAGCGGAGAAATTTATCTAGATGATGAGAACATTACAGGATACGATATTGATCATCGTGCAAATGCGGGAATTGGCTATGCATTTCAGCAGCCACCCCGCTTTAAAGGTATGACCGTGGCAAGAATGTTATCTCTTGCAGCAGGAAAGAATTTAACGGAAAAAGAGAGCTGTGACCTTCTCTCAGCTGTAGGACTTTGTTCCGAAGATTACCTGAACCGTCAGCTGGATGGAACCCTTTCCGGCGGTGAAATGAAGCGAATTGAGATTGCCACAGTTTTGGCGAAGTCTCATAAAGTAAGCATTTTTGATGAACCTGAAGCAGGAATCGACCTGTGGAGCTTTTCCATGCTGATCAAGCGCTTTGAGGAGATTCATCGTGAGAAAAAGGAGTGCCTGATCCTGATTTCCCATCAGGAAAAAATCATCAATATGGCAGATAAAATCATGGTAATTGAAGACGGTGAAGTAAAGAAATATGGTACGAAAGAAGACGTTTTCCCAACCTTATTTCAGCAGGAAAAATGTCAGAAATGTCTGAATGAAGGAGGAAAATGTTGATGGTTAAAGTAGAAGAAACAACCCAGGGTGTGCTTGATAAGATCAGCGAAGGCTTTGCGCAGAAAGGTGCTTTTAATCTCCGTCAGAATGGTATTTCCATCTGTCACGGTGACAGCGAACATATCAAAATAAAGAAAAAAGAGGACAAGCCGGGAATCGATATTTTCATTGACGGGGAGACAAAGGGAGAGAAGGTTTTCATCCCGGTAGTGGTAAGTGTATCTGGAATGACCGATCTGGTTTACAATGATTTTTATGTGGCAGACGGTGCAGATGTTGACATTGTTGCAGGCTGCGGAATCCACAATAGTGGCTGTAATGACAGTCGTCACGATGGTATTCATACTTTCCATGTGGGTAAAAATGCTAATGTACATTACGAGGAAAAACACTATGGAGAGGGGAATGGAACCGGAAGCAGAGTGCTGAATCCCGTAACTAATATTGAGCTTGGAGAGAACTCCGTATTTACGCTGGATACCGTTCAGATCAAAGGTGTTGACTCCACAATCCGTACCACAAATGTTTCAATGGATGCAGATTCCAAGCTGTTTGTTCTGGAACGTCTGATGACAGATGGGGAGCAGAAAGCGGAGTCTGATATTGAAGTCTGTATGAACGGAGCGGGATCTTCTGCACAGATTATTTCCCGTTCTGTTGGAAAGGGAAACTCTTCCCAGGTTTTCCATCCGAAGGCTGTTGGAAAGAACAAATGTCACGCACATATCCAGTGTGATTCCATTATTATGGATCATGCAGAGGTGGGTTCTATCCCGGAAATCCAGGCGAAGCATGTGGATGCTGCAATTGTTCATGAGGCCGCTATTGGAAGAATTAACGATGAGCAGCTTCTGAAGCTAAGAACTCTTGGAATGACGGAAGCTGAGGCGGAAAATGTGATCATTGAGAATTTTCTGAGTTGAGAAAAACTTAAACAGAAAAATAACTATTCAGTAGGTATGTACTATTTTGCGGAGATTGTAACTGTGAAGATGCTGAATAGTTATACAGAGAATATAGAATCTTCAGGTTAGTTTGGAAGATTTATGAAAAAATGCCAGGCAGCGTCGTTCAAAGACGCTGCCTGGCATTTGACATTATCTAATTTTTACGGATTTTTTGGAACTCCATTTGGAATAATATTTTTTGCCGCTTACAACTTTGTAGGTGCGGATCCGTACATAATATTTTTTCTTTGAAACCAGTTCCTTTAAGGTTGCGCGTGTAGCAGAGTCTTTTACGGTAAGGGTTTTCGCCTTTTTCATGCTGCTGTTCTGGTTGCCTTTATCGGAATCATCTTTACCGGAGTTATCTTTACCGGAGTTATCTTTACCGGAATCGTCTTTACCAGAGTTATCTTTACCAGAATCATCTTTACCGGAATCGTCTTTACCGGAGTCATCTTTACCAGAATCGTCTTTACCGGAATCGTCTTTACTGGAATCATCCTTACCAGGATTATCTTTTCCTGCGTCCGAGTCATCCTTGCCAGGAGCAGCTGTGATCGTAAAGGTTGTGTTAATAATGCCGGTGTAATTTCCAGCTCCAGTAATAGTTACAGTAGCAGTACCTTCCTTCACATTATCTTTATAAGAAACTGTGAAATCAGTGCCTGCCGCAAGTGTCTTGTCTCCGTATGTAACGGTAACATCCGGGCATTTCTCTGTTCCGTCACTGGTGTAGGAATACTGGGAAAGGGAAGCGGAATAGCGGCTGATATCCAATGGTTTAATGGTAAAGTCTTTCGTAACAGAACCAGTGTAATTTCCAGTTCCAGTGAGGATTGCGGAAGCAGTACCTGCATCCCAGTTGTTTCTGTAGGAAACGTAATAATCCTGGTTCAGGGTTAATTCCTTGTCCCCGCTTTTTACTGTGGCGGTTGGGCGTAAAGAGGAGCCTGTGTAGGTAAGGCTTTCATCGGAAAGCGTAACCGTGCAGCTGCTGATGTCAGCTCTGTTTATAGTAAAGGATTTGGTTACATACCCCTGGTAATTTCCAATTCCATCAATTCCAACCCACGGAGAATTGTAATAGCTGCTTGGTTCAATGTTGTTGTGGTATGTTACGATGAAATCCCTGTCTTTTACCAGGGTTTTACCGCTGTGGGTAACTGTCACTTCAGGAGTTACCTCGGAACCAGTGTAATATGCCGGGGCAATGGAGAATCTGGCATTTGCCATGATCTACAATACAATCACTGGAAATACAGATGCAGTAGAGGAAAATGGAGAGGCAGTCCGTTTGTACCAGAATTTCTGGAGATTCACAAAGGAAAATATGAAAAGGGACACAAATTTAGCTTTTCATTTAAGAAAAATGTGAAAAAAATGTGAAATTAGCACTCGCCTCTTGACAGTGCTAACAATGCGTGTTATATTACATGCAGAACAAAGGAAGAGAGAAAAAGAAATCTTCCAGTTTCAACAACGATGTTAATTAAACACGCAAGTGTTCACAATATAAGGAGGAATGGATTATGTTAATGCCTAGTATTTTTGGAGAAGATTTATTTGATGACTGGATGAGATTACCTGTAGAAAGAGAGAATCACAGAGGTTACAGAGCAGCTGAATTGATGAAGACAGATATTAAGGATGTGGATGGAAATTATGAGCTGAGCATTGATCTTCCAGGCTTCCATAAAGAGGATGTGAAGATTCAGCTGAAGGATGGCTATCTGAACATTCAGGCTTCCAGAACCGAGAATAAAGATGAGAAAGACAATAACGGCAAATACGTTCACAGAGAGCGTTACACCGGACAGTGCTCCAGAAGCTTTTACGTAGGTAAGGAACTGGAGCATGAGGACATCCATGCGAAATATGACAATGGTGTTCTGACTGTTACTTTCCCGAAGGAAGCGAAGAAAAAAGTGCCGGAAGAGAAGAAGTTTATTTCTATTGAAGGCTGATTTCCGGGGAAAGAGCTGTTTTAACAGATAAGAATTCCCGTGGGAAACTGATAACAGATAATAACTGGCGCGGAGCAGTTCACCTGCTTCGTGCCGATGAAATAAATAATTGAAATAGACGATTGAAATAGATAATTGAATTAGATAATATAGAGTGTGCATTAGCCGTAAATCAGAAGCGGCGGCTGATATTGCCGACTTACATAAGTAACGAGTGAAGGCGGCAGAGCATGTTTTGTTTGATGTGCTTGCAGTGTATGGATTATTCAGCAATATTGAAATAATGGTAAACAGCTTCTTTTATATAGATTGTGTTCATTTTAAGACGATTTTCTAATTTACATAGATTTTGTTTCATACCCCCTCATTTCCTGCCGGCTACCCACCGGCAGGTTTTTTCTTATGTCTTTACATCATTTCACCTGTCTGCTATACTTGTCTGGAATTGTTGATAACTGCAAAGGATAGAACAAAAAATCTCCCACAAATTATAATGTACATCTTGCAGAAAGCCTTTTCAAACAGGCTCCAGAGCGTGAAAACAAGATGTTGCTGCAATAATCGTGGATGGCAAAAATATGTTACTGTTTACCTGTTCACAGTAACAAAAACATTTTCAGAGAAGGAATTTACCCATGAATTACATTGTATTTGACCTGGAATGGAATCAGAGTCCGGGGGGAAAAAGGTGGTCTAACAGCCGTCTGCCTTTTGAAATCATAGAAATCGGCGCTATAAAACTAAATGAAGAGAAAGAAATTGTGGATAGCTTTCAGCGTCTGATCAAGCCCCAGGTGTACAATTGGATTCATGACAGCATTCATGAAGTGATTCACATGAATTATAAGGATCTGCAGAATGGAACTCTTTTCCCACAGGCCATCACGGAATTTTTGGAATGGTGTGGCGAAGAATATATTTTCTTTACCTGGGGAAATCAGGATGTAATGGAACTGCAGCGGAACATGAAATATTATGGAAAACTTTCCCTGCTCAAAGGTCCGGTGACTTATTATGATGTACAGAAATTATTTGCTATTCGTTATGAAGAAAATGACGAGCGCCGTGCTCTGGAATTTGCTGCTGATAAAATGGGCGTGGAGAAGAAAATGGATTTTCACCGCGCTCTGGGAGATGCTTATTATACTGCATGTATTCTCCAGAAAATAGAAGATAAATATATTTTTCCAAACTCATCCCTGGACGTGTATCAGAATCCCAAGAGTAAGCGTGAAGAGATTCACATATCCTATCCAACCTATGATAAATATGTATCCCGAGAGTTCTATTCCCGCGAAAAAGCCATGAAAGATCGGGAAGTAACCAGCACGAAATGTCCATTATGCCATAATCCGGCCAAGCGTAAGATCCGTTGGTTTATGAATAATTCCAAGGTTTATTACAGTGTGTCCCTTTGTCAGGAGCACGGCTTTGTACTGGGAAAAATCAGGATTCGCCGAACGGAAGACAATAAGTATTATGTAATTAAGAAGCTCACCAATGTAACAGATGAAGAAGCCGATGAAATCCGCCAGAAACGTGATGCTCATCGTGCCAAACGGAGACTGAAGAAAGAAGAGCAGTAAATCCGTGAAACTACTGCTTGTAATGAATGAAAAACTAACATTTGGTTAATAGAAAAATCCCCTCCAATCACATATGCTGATTATAAGTAATACAACAACAGCGTATAAAAAAGGAGGGGGTTTTATGAGTTTAAGAAATTATTTTTACAGGTTTGGGAAATACATTCTGACATTTTTCTTTGTAACACTGCTGATGGTTCTCTTTGGTCCGCTACAGGCGCAGGCTGCTATTACCAAGGCGGTTACCACGGATGGTTTTAAACTCAGTGGAACGGGCAGCATGAATGTGTGGGATGGAGACGAATTCCGCTATTATATCGGTTATCAGATCCCTCATGAAGACTCCATGGATTATAAGGTAGATGTGACTATGACTTTTCAAAGCTCCGGTCTGACACCAGGCAGGGCAAGCGTGTATCTGGATGACGACAGCATACCCTTATATTCAAACGGAGGTACGGTGCTGCAGGGCTCAGCCACGTTCTCCAAATCTGATGAAATGGAATTGATGGAAATATTTGTAAATTACGATAGTTTTCCAAGTGAGCAGAACGTAGATTTTTCCATCTCGGTAAATGTACGGGAAAATCGCAAAAACGCAGATATTGCCATTTATCCTCCGGAAAACAATTACGACAAAACCACAGGAGTGTTTCTGGTAACGGTTGACGATCCTTATGTTTTTTATTCAAATAAGGATTCGTCCAAATATTCTGTAAGTATTTCGGACTCATCGGTGGCACAGGTTACAGGCATTACTCCAAAATCCAATGACAGCTTTGAGGTGAGCGTATATTTTGCAAAAGCAGGTTCGGCGGATTTCATTTTTAGATATGGAAATCAGACGAAAAAGGTGACCTTCACAGTAGCGAAAACAGTCATAACTGTTTCCAGTTCCATCTCCCTGAAGGTGGGGGATACCACCATGTTTTCCAATTATGTTTTCAAAACCGGCGGTGGAAGCATCACCATCAAGAAAGTGAAATCCAGCAATAAAAAGATCGTTGATGCAGCCGGAGGATTCCTGATCGCAAAGAAGCCTGGCACTGCCAAGGTAAGCGCCCTGGTAAATGGCAAGCGGAGAACCATAACCGTGATTGTCGGCAAAAAGCCTGCCCCCAAGCCAAAACTGAAACAGCTTCAGGTAAAAGTGAAAGGCTATAAATATTATCCGGATTCTGGCAAAACCATATACACAACCCGTTTCACCAATAAATCCAAAAGTACCATCACCAAAGTGAAGCTTAAATTCACCATGACCATTAATGAAGAAATGACCCGAACCAAAACCTTCAAGGTCAATATAAAACCGGGAAAGACAAAAACCATGAAGCTGAATATAGGAAAATTAATAGCAAATCCTTCAAATATTAAGGTGAAATGCCTGAAATTCTGGTATAAGAGTTGAGGAAAGAAACTGTAGTAATAGGGGCATTTCGAATAAAGAGATAAAAGAATATTGTGTAAAGTAGAGGAGTTACAATAAAAATAATACAGGGCTAAGAACGAAAATGCGTAATGCAGTTTTCATTCTTAGCCCTTATTCTATAAAGTCGGTGTTGTCAGCAGACTGGTCATGATCGACCGTTCATACTGCATTCCCCATCCAACCATCTGACCATTGAAATAATACTTGCTCTTTAATCTCAATGGTCCCACAGCGTTGGAAAGAATGGCCTGTTTCTTGGTAAGAACACTGAGGTCTGTTCCTGTGGGGACGGTCACGTATACATTTTTTGTGTAGTAGAATGGATAAGTATTTCCGCAATTATTCAGCAGATACTGCTCACCTGGAAGATTTTTCTTCGGAACAGGATTCTTTCTGATTTTTACTTTTTTACATTCGAAATTGTCGAAACCGTAATCCAGGAGACTTTTTGTGTCAGCCCAGGCGCCATTTACGGAATTCATCACAACTGCAACCAGGGTCATATTTCCACGCTTGGCATAGGTGATCAGAGTAGCACCGGCAGCATCTGTGTAGCCTGTTTTTCCACCCAGAACACCATCATAGGCGTAATCCCTACCAGCCATCATCTTGTGATGATTGAGCAGATAGCGGGTTTCTGTAAAAATATTGGTAGGCGGAATTTCATAAAGATCTGTGGTGAAAAATTTCCTGCAAAGTGGATTCTGCCATGCAGCCTTGGCTATTTTTGCCATGTCGCCTGCGGTGGTTACATGAGTTTCATCAGGAAGTCCGTTAGGGTTATTAAAATGGGTGTTTTTGCATCCAAGCTGCTGGGCTCTGGTGTTCATCAGCTCTACAAACTTCTTCACAGAACCGGAAACCTCTTCCCCAATACCAAGTGCCATTTCATTGGCTGATTCCAGCATCAGTGCCATAAGACATTGTTCAACTGTAAAAACCTCTCCGGCATCACCATAAATGGTGGAACTTCCCGCTTCAATTCCGTAAGCCGCCTGCTGAGAAAGGGTAAGCTGTGCGTTCACGTCCAGGTTCTCACATCCAAGAAGACAGGTGAGAAGCTTGGTAATACTGGCCGGGTAAAGCTGAGTATTGGCATTCTTGGAATACAGGACCGCTTCTGTATTTAAGTCCATGAGAACTGCTGACTGCGCCTCAATCTTAGGACCCTCCGGCCAACCCTCAATGGAATCGGTATCAGCTGCCTGTGCATAATATTCGGTATGCGGATCCGGAGTAGGAGTGGGAGATTCGCTGGCAGTGTCTGTAGCTTCTGCCCAGACAGCGCCCGTCTGCCCAAGCAGCATTGCTGCTGTCAGGATTCCACAGAAAATCCGCTTTATTTTCATATGAAGATTTTTCCTGATCATATAAAATCCTTTCTTAAAATAGTACATAAAATTCCCAATACGTAATTGCATTATACCACTTTTCTTTATGTAAAACTATTAAAAGAGTGTGAATTGTTCACAGCACCCCGGAAAATCCACAAATTCAGCATTATTTTCCCCTATTCTCCCCATTTTTTCAGCGGAAAAACACTTGACATATAGAAATTCAGACCCTTATAATAGACAGGAAACAGAATAGTTAAAGACTGTGATGGAGACAGTAAGCTGATTTTGAACGTTTAAGGTTGTGCAGACACAGACAGCAGCAATCTTTTCAGCGAGACGGGGATGGTGTAAGCCCGCCGCAAGTAGATTCAGCCGAAGATCACTCCGGAGTTTTATCTCTGAAGGAACAAGTAGGAGATAACGGAATTCCCCCGTTACAGGGAGCGTGTATCGGCTGCGTGTGCAAGCCTGTACAATGTAACAGGTGGTATAACGAGTGCTGACAGCTTTCGTCCTTTTGCAGGATGAGAGCTTTTTTTATGCAGACGGAGAATCCTGCAGGCAGGATTCTTTATGTAACAGGAAATCCCAACAGCAATCGACTGATAATTTTAAAGGAGGAAAAAGCTTTGTACCAGAAAGTAGACACGAATCTGAATTTCGTAGATCGCGAGAAAAAAGTAGAAGAATTCTGGAAAGAAAACCATATTTTCGAAAAAAGTATGGAAAACCGTAAAGAAGGCCCGACTTACACATTCTATGACGGACCGCCAACAGCAAACGGCAAGCCGCATATCGGCCATGTGCTGACACGTGTTATCAAGGATATGATCCCAAGATACCGTGCAATGAAGGGTTACATGGTTCCGCGTAAGGCTGGATGGGATACCCATGGTCTTCCGGTAGAGCTTGAAGTAGAGAAGAAGCTTGGTCTGGATGGAAAAGAGCAGATCGAGGAATACGGTATGGAGCCGTTCATCCAGCAGTGTAAAGAGAGTGTCTGGAAATACAAAGGAATGTGGGAGGATTTCTCCTCAACAGTTGGTTTCTGGGCTGATATGGAGCATCCATATGTAACTTACGAGGACAATTATATTGAGTCCGAGTGGTGGGCACTGAAAGAAATCTGGAACAAAGGCCTCTTATACAAAGGCTTCAAGATCGTTCCTTACTGTCCACGCTGCGGAACCCCGCTTTCATCCCAGGAGGTTTCCCAGGGCTATAAATTAGTAAAAGAGCGTTCTGCAATCGCACGTTTCAAAGTGGTTGGAGAGGATGCATATTTCCTGGCATGGACCACAACACCGTGGACACTGCCTTCTAACGTTGCACTTTGCGTAAATCCGGATGAGACTTACTGTAAAGTAAAAGCAGCAGACGGATACACTTATTATATGGCAGAAGCACTTCTTGACAAAGTACTTGGCAAGCTTGCAAAGGAAGAAGAGCCTGCATATGAGGTCCTGGAAACCTATAAAGGAAAAGACCTGGAATACAAGGAATATGAGCCACTGTTTAAATGCACAGGTGACTATGTAGCATCCAAGGGCAAGAAAGCGCATTATCTCGTATGTGATAACTACGTTACCATGAGTGATGGTACCGGTATCGTTCATATCGCTCCTGCATTTGGTGAAGACGACAGCCGTGTAGGACGTGAATATGACCTTCCGTTTGTACAGTTTGTAGATGGCAAGGGTGATCTTACTGCTGAGACACCATATGCCGGTGTATTTGTTAAGAAAGCAGACCCAATGGTACTGGCTGATCTTGAAAAAGAAGGCAAGCTGTTCGATGCTCCGAAATTTGAGCATGATTACCCACACTGCTGGCGTTGCGATACACCACTGATCTACTACGCAAGAGAATCCTGGTTTATTAAAATGACAGCTGTTAAAGATGACCTGATCCGCAATAACAACACCATTAACTGGATCCCGGAGAGTATCGGTAAAGGACGTTTCGGCGACTGGCTTGAGAACGTTCAGGACTGGGGAATCAGCCGTAACCGTTACTGGGGAACTCCACTGAATATCTGGGAGTGCAGCTGCGGTCATATGGAATCTGTTGGAAGCCGTCAGGATCTCTATGAGAAAACTGGTGACGAGCGCGCCAAGACAGTAGAGCTTCACCGCCCATACATTGACGAGCTTACCATGAAGTGTCCGGAGTGCGGCGGCACTATGCACCGTGTACCGGAGGTTATTGACTGCTGGTTCGATTCAGGAGCAATGCCATTTGCACAGCATCATTATCCATTTGAGAATCAGGAATTGTTCAAACAGCAGTTCCCGGCAAACTTTATTTCTGAGGCTGTTGACCAGACAAGAGGATGGTTCTACTCCCTTCTTGCTGAGTCTACTCTTCTGTTTAATCAGGCTCCATATAAGAACGTTATCGTTCTTGGACATGTTCAGGATGAGAATGGCCAGAAGATGAGCAAGTCCAAGGGAAATGCAGTTGATCCGTTTGATGCACTTCAGACATACGGTGCAGATGCCATCCGCTGGTACTTCTACATCAACAGTGCACCATGGCTGCCGAACCGTTTCCATGGCAAGGCTGTTCAGGAAGGTCAGCGTAAATTCATGGGTACTCTGTGGAATACCTATGCATTCTTTGTACTTTATGCAAATATTGATAACTTCGATGCTACCAAATATACACTTGACTATGACAAGCTTCCGGTTATGGACAAATGGCTCCTCAGCAAGCTGAATACACTTGTAAAGACTGTTGACGAGGATCTGAACGACTATAAGATTCCGGAGACTGCAAGAGCACTTCAGGGCTTTGTAGACGAGATGAGTAACTGGTATGTAAGACGCTGCCGTGAGCGTTTCTGGGCAAAAGGCATGGAGCAGGATAAGATCAATGCGTACATGACTCTTTACACAGCACTGGTAACGGTTGCCAAGGCTGCAGCTCCGATGATCCCGTTCATGACAGAGGATATTTACCAGAATCTTGTAAGATCTCTGGACAAAACAGCTCCTGAGAGTATCCATCTCTGCGACTTCCCGGAAGTAAAGGAAGAGTGGATCAACAAGGATCTGGAAGAAAACATGGAAGAAGTTCTGGATGTTGTTGTTCTTGGCCGTGCATGCCGTAACACAGCAAACATCAAGAACCGTCAGCCAATCGGAACCATGTATGTAAAAGCTCCGAAGGTGATGGATAAATATTTCACAGACATTATTGCAGACGAGCTGAATGTAAAGGAAGTGAAATTTGCAGATGACGTGGAATCCTTCATTTCCTACAGCTTCAAGCCACAGCTTCGTACAGTGGGACCGAAATACGGCAAGCTTCTTGGCGGAATCCGTGCTGCACTTGCAGAAATCAACGGCAACAAGGCAATGAACGACCTGAAAGCAAACGGTGTACTTGTACTTGATATTGATGGAAACAAGGTTGAGCTTACAGAGGAAGACCTGCTCATCGAGACTGCACAGACAGAAGGTTATGTAACAGAGTCTGAAGGCGAGACTGCAGTTGTTCTGGATACCAACCTGACACCTGAGCTGATCGAAGAGGGATTTGTCCGCGAGATCATCAGTAAAGTACAGACCATGCGTAAAGAGGCTGGCTTCGAGGTTATGGATAAGATCCGTGTATCTGTAAAAGATAATGACAAGATTATCGAGACCATGAAGGCAAACGAGGCTGAGATCAAATCTGAAGTTCTGGCTGAGGAAGTCGTTTATGGCGAGACAGATGGTTATGTAAAAGAGTGGAATATTAATAAAGAGCATGTAACTCTTGGTGTTACAAAGCTTTGATTTAACATACAACAGGAGGATCAAAATGATTGACAAACAGTTTGACAAAGAAACCTTCAAGAAAAGTGTAAAAGACAACGTTAAGTTTCTTTATCGCAGAAAGCTTGAAGAGGCAACTCAGGAGCAGCTTTTCCAGGCAGTAAGCTACACAGTGAAGGATGTGATCATCGATAACTGGCTTGATACACAGAACGCTTATGAAAAGCAGGATCCGAAGATCGTATATTATATGTCCATGGAGTTTCTTATGGGACGTGCCCTTGGAAACAACCTTTTAAACCTTGGTGCATACGGTGAGGTGAAAGAGGCTCTTGAAGAGCTTGGAATCGACATCAATGCACTTGAGGATCAGGAGCCGGATCCGGCTCTTGGAAACGGTGGTCTTGGAAGACTTGCAGCATGCTTCCTTGATTCCCTTGCAACACTTGGATACAGTGCATATGGCTGCGGAATCCGTTACCGTTATGGTATGTTCAAACAGGAAATCAGAGACGGATACCAGGTTGAAGTACCGGATGCATGGCTTGAGGAAGGCTATCCATTTGAGCTCCGTCGTCCGGAGTATGCAAAAGAGGTACATTTTGGTGGATATGTAAGAGTTGAATATGACCAGGCAACCGGTCAGAACAAATTTATCCATGAAGGATACCAGGCAGTAAAGGCTATCCCATACGATATGCCAATCGTTGGATACGAGAACAATGTAGTAAATACACTTCGTATCTGGGATGCAGCTGCTATCGAAGAATTTGGATTTGATTCCTTTGACAAAGGTGATTACAAGAAAGCCGTTGAGCAGGAGAACCTCGCAAAGGATATCGTAAACGTTCTTTATCCGAACGACAATAAAATGTCCGGTAAAGAGCTTCGTCTGAAACAGCAGTACTTCTTCGTATCTGCAAGTATTCAGGCTGCAATTGAGAAATATAAGAAAACACATAATGATATTAAGAAGCTCCACGAGAAAGTCGTATTCCAGATGAACGATACTCATCCGACTATGGCAGTTGCAGAGCTTATGCGTCTTCTTATGGATCAGGAAGGTCTTGGCTGGGATGATGCATGGGCTGTAACTACCAAATGTGTTGCTTACACCAACCATACTATTATGGCTGAAGCTCTTGAGAAATGGCCGATCGAGCTGTTTTCCAGACTTCTTCCACGTGTATATCAGATCATAGAAGAGATTAACCGTCGTTTTATCATTGAAGTACAGAATAAATATCCTGGAAACTATGAGAAGATCAAAAAGATGGCAATCATCTATGACGGACAGGTTAAGATGGCTCACCTTGCAATCGTTGCAGGCTTCTCTGTAAATGGTGTTGCAAGACTTCATACAGAAATCCTGAAGAATCAGGAGTTAAAAGATTTCTATGAGATGATGCCGGAGAAATTTAATAACAAAACCAACGGTATCACTCAGAGACGTTTCCTTCTTCACGGAAACCAGAATCTTGCTGCATGGATCACAGACCATATTGGACCAGACTGGATCACAGATCTTTCCCAGATCAGCAAGCTGAAGGTATATGTTGATGATGAGAAAGCACTTCAGGAGTTTATGAATATTAAATTCCAGAACAAACAGCGTCTTGCAAAATATATTCTGGAGCACAATGGTGTTGAAGTTGATCCTCACTCCATTTTCGATGTACAGGTTAAGAGACTTCATGAGTATAAGAGACAGCTTCTCAATATCCTTCATGTAATCTATCTGTACAACCAGATTAAATTACATCCGGAGATGGAATTCTATCCAAGAACCTTCATCTTTGGTGCAAAAGCTTCTGCAGCATATGAGCGTGCGAAAAAGATCATCAAACTGATCAACTGCGTAGCAGATGTTGTAAACAACGATCCATCAATTGGCGGCAAGATCAAAGTTGTATTTATCGAGAACTACAGAGTATCTAATGCTGAGATGATCTTTGCAGCAGCAGATGTTTCCGAGCAGATTTCTACTGCAAGTAAAGAGGCTTCCGGTACAGGTAACATGAAGTTCATGCTGAACGGTGCTCCTACACTTGGAACCATGGACGGTGCAAACGTAGAGATCGTTGAGGAAGTTGGTCAGGAGAACGCATTCATCTTCGGTATGAGCGCTGACCAGATCATTAATTATGAGAACCATGGCGGATACGATCCAGACTTTATCTACAACACAGATGCTGAGATCCGTCAGGTACTGATGCAGCTGATCAATGGAACCTTCTCCAGCGATACAGAGCTGTTCAGAGATATCTATGATTCTCTTCTGAACACTAAGAACTGCTCCAGAGCAGACCAGTATTTCATTCTCGGAGACTTCAGATCCTATGCTGAGGCTCAGAAGAGAGTGGAGGCAGCTTACAAGGATGAGAAGAAGTGGGCGAAGATGGCGCTTCTGAACACTGCATGCAGTGGTAAATTCTCCTCTGACAGAACCATCCAGGAGTATGTAGATGATATCTGGCATCTGGATAAGGTTACTGTAACCAAGAGCGAGGCTGCTGAGAAATAAATAAGGGCAAATTTATTTTGCGAAAAAGATTATAAGAAATAATAAAAGCTGTATCCATGCCAGAACCTGAAAAGGTTGGTGTGGATGCAGCTTTTTTCCGCTACAGTAAATATGAATTTTTTCAGATTGAGTTTACCATTCAAGTGTGCCATAATGAATATATACATATCAGTGTGGGAAAAATGCGGATAAGGAGGTCAGAGGCTGTTATGAAACCAATCGTATCCATTGGAAATCAGGATTTCAGATCCATTCGGGAGAATCATAATTTTTATATTGATAAGACAGCGTTTATCAAAGAATGGTGGGAAAATCAGGATACAGTTACGTTGATCACCCGCCCCAGACGCTTTGGCAAAACCTTGAACATGAGTATGGTGGAGAATTTTTTCTCAATTCAATCCAAGGCGGAGGAGAATCTTTTTACAGGGCTTGAGATTTGGAAAGAAGAGAAGTACTGGGAACTTCACGGCAAATATCCGGTGATTTTTCTTAGTTTCGCTTCTGTGAAAGGCGATACTTATTCCGATGTGCGCGAAGGAATCGTGCAGACCATCCTGGATCTATACGCGAAGTATGATTATCTGCGCCAGAGTGATGCACTGAATGAGAAGGAAAAGGCCTATTTTGACTATGTGAATGGTGAAATGTCCAATACCATTGCAGCTATGGCGCTTCGGAGATTATCTCTTTGTATGAGTCTGTATTATGGGAAAAAAGTGTTGATTCTGCTGGATGAATATGATACGCCGCTGCAGGAAGCTTATGTGAAAGGGTACTGGAATGAACTGACCTCTTTTATGAGCAGTCTGTTTAATTATACGTTTAAAACCAATCCATATATGGAACGTGGATTGCTAACTGGAATCACACGGGTCAGCAAGGAATCTATTTTTTCCGATCTTAATAATCTGGAAATAGTGACAACCACCTCAAATAAATACAGCACCTCTTTTGGTTTTACGGAGGAGGAAGTGAGAAATGCCCTGCAGCTGTTTGGACTCCAGGATCAGGCGGATAATGTGAAAAAATGGTACGATGGTTTTTGCTTTGGAAATAAGAGTGATATTTACAATCCCTGGTCTATTACGAAATATCTGGATACTGGGAAATTTGACAGCTATTGGGTTAATACCAGCTCCAATTCGTTGATTGATAAGCTGATTCAAGGCGGTACTTCAGATATCAAAATTGCTATGGAAGATTTGCTGGAGGGAAAGACCATAGAAACTGCCATTGATGAAGAAATCATTTTTGAGCAGCTGGAAAATAACAGTGCGGCTGTGTGGAGTCTGTTGCTGGCCTGTGGATATTTGAAGGTAAATAAAGCTTCAAAAGATGGCGCTGGTGGAAACTATATTCTTTCTCTGACTAATTTTGAAGTACAGAACATGTTTCGCCGCATGATTCAGGGATGGTTTGGTAATGTGTCCGTAAGGTACAACGATTTTATTAAAGCATTATTGTCAGATGACCTGGATTACATGAATCAGTATATGAATCAGGTTGCGATGCAGACTTTCAGCTTTTTTGATACTGGAAAAAAGGCAGAAGAGCAGGAGGAACCGGAGCGGTTTTACCATGGTTTTGTACTGGGGCTGATGGTTGACCTTGCAGATAAATACAGAATTACCTCTAACCGGGAAAGCGGTCTGGGACGGTACGATATTATGATGGAGCCCCTGGAGAAAAATAAAAGAGCATATGTAATAGAATTTAAAGTGCATAAAGCAAAGCGTGAAAAGGATTTGGAGGAAACCGCACAGAATGCTTTGCAGCAGATTGCGGAAAGAAATTATGATGCGGAGCTTATGGCACGGGGAATTCGAAAAGAAAATATCAGACATTTGGGATTTGCATTTTGGGGAAAGAAAGTGCTGATTGAGCAGGAATAAATCAGGAACGGGCAGCAGCTCTTAGTTGAGTTGCCTGCCCGTTGGTGTTATACATTATTTTTCTATTGCTATTTCCTGCCAGTACTCATAGGCCAGCATATGATACATTTTCCTTACGGTAGTCCGCTGACTGGTGTAGAGTTTGGCTAGTTTGCGCTTCTGGATGTAGAGGTCTTTCGGCATTTCTTCAAGGTCGTAGGGAACCTTGTCGTTTACATAATACGTTCCAAAAGAATAGAAATCAGCATTGCAGTCTGTCTCTTTATAGGCTTCTGCTACAAGCTGGTGAGTCATCTGGTGGTGATGATGGCCGTACTCACCGTCTGCATTGTGAGTGGCAACCTGTTTCCAGTCTTTGTAGTTCAGGACTGTGGCAATATCTGCTTCCATATCTTTTTTCCAGTAGTTCCAGCTGCTGCGATCTTTTCCGATTTTGTCCGGGTAGGAAAGAATCAGATGTTTGTCCCCGGTAGCTTCCATTACGGATTTAAATTCTGCGCTTCGAACCGGATCATTTCCACGGGTCATACACACTACCAGATAATCGTCTTCAATCAAGTGCCGTCCACCCCAGAGCAAATCATCATCTGGGTGCGCCACAAACATCACCTTGTCGTAACCATCCAGATCAAGGGCGTCCAGATCGGCAGCAGTTACATGGGGCAGATTCAGGTAAGGATAAAAAAGATAAAGCTTATGGCAGGCAAAGGCAATCGCGCTTAGTATTACAATTGCCGCCAGTAACTGTTTCCAGTGCCGCACAAACCAGGAAAAAAGGCTGGCAGTGTTGGAACTGGGAGAAAAATTATTTTTCATATCAGGTACTCCATTTCTGAGTTTATTTGTATAGACGAAATCAAAATTGATTATTTGTAATAATTATACTATATTTGAGATAAGTTACAAGCTAAGATATAATGCCATAAAAAATAATGGAGGATGAACATGAAAGAACTTCTTTACGGAGCAGCATATTATGATGAGTATATGCCGTATGACCGCCTGGGCAAAGATGTGGAAATGATGAAAAAAGCGGGAATCAATACCGTTCGAATTGCGGAGTCTACCTGGAGCACCTGCGAGCCGCAGCCAGGAGTATTTGATTTTTCCCATGTGGAAAGAGTAATGGATGCCATGGAAGAGGCAGGAATCAATGTGATTATCGGTACGCCTACCTATGCTGTGCCTACATGGATGGTGAAGGCGCATCCGGATGTACTGGCTGAAACAGTAAGAGGAAGAGGTATTTACGGTGCCCGTCAGATCATGGACATTACCCATCCGGTGTACCTGTTCTATGCGGAGCGTGTAATCCGAGAACTGATGAAGCGCACAGCACATAGAAAGTGCGTCATCGGCTTCCAGCTGGATAATGAGACGAAATATTACGGAACTGCTGGAAAAAACGTGCAGGAGCAGTTTGTGAAATATATTCGTGAAAAATTCCATGATGATCTGGATGCCCTGAATTACGAATTCGGGCTGGATTATTGGAGCAATCGAATTAATGCATGGGAGGATTTTCCAGATGTGCGTGGTACGATCAATGGAAGCCTTGGCGCAGAATTTGAGAAATTCCAGAGAACCCTGGTTGACAAATTCCTCAGCTGGCAGGCGGATATTGTAAATGAATATCGCAGAGAAGATCAGTTTGTAACCCATAATCTGGATTTTGAGTGGCGTGGATATTCCTATGGCATTCAGCCTTATGTAAACCATCTTCATGCGTCCCAGTGCCTGACAATTGCAGGAACCGATATTTACCATCCTACACAGGATGACCTCACTGGCGCAGAAATTGCATTCGGCGGAGATCTGATCCGATCCCTGAAACAGGACAACTATCTGGTAATTGAAACCGAAGCACAGGGATTTCCTGGATGGACGCCATATAAAGGACAGTTGAGATTACAGGCATACAGTCACCTGGCATCTGGCGCAAACAGCGTGATGTACTGGCACTGGCATTCCATCCATAATTCTTTTGAGACATACTGGAAGGGCCTGCTCAGCCATGATTTCCAGGAAAATGCCACTTACAGGGAAGCCTGCATAATTGGTAACGAGTTTGCCCGCCTTGGAAAACATCTGGTTAATCTGAAGAAGAAAAATGAAGTGGCAGTACTGGTCAGCAATGAAGCGCTTACTGCTCTGAACTGGTTCCGAATCCAGGAACAGGCCCCCGGCGCGGATGCTAAGAGTATCTATTATAATGACGTTATGCGCTGGATGTACGATACTCTGTATCACATGAACGTAGAATGCGATTTCATCTGGCCAGAGTCCGAGAATCTGGATCAATATAAAGCAATTATAGTACCAGCCCTTTATGCGGCACCTGATGAGCTTCTCATACGGTTAAATCAGTATGTGGAAAATGGCGGAACCCTGATTGCATCCTTTAAAACTGCTTTTGCAAATGAAAATGTGAAGGTAAGCCATGAGGTGCAGCCGCATATTCTGAGCAACTGCTTCGGAGTCCATTACGATCAGTTCACTTTCCCGAAAAATGTGGGCTTAACAGGGGAAGTTATTCTGAAAAAAACAGATCAGAAAGGCAATGCACACCCAGCTGCGAATGTATTTATGGAGCTTCTGGTTTCGGAAGGAGCAGAAGTGCTGGCATCTTACGAGCACTATAATTGGAAAGATTACGCCGCTATCACCCGAAACCACTACGGAAAAGGCCAGGCCGTATACATCGGCTGCATGACAGACGAGGAAACCCTGAAGTCCGTTTATAAAGCCGTGCTCCCGGAAGCAGACGTAGAAATCCCAGAATACCACTACCCAATTATTGTGCGAAAAGGTTTGAATGATCTGGGAAAAACTGTTTGTTATTTCTTGAATTATTCTGGTATGGAACTGGAAATGCCTTATGATTATAAAAATGGCATAGAGCTGTTAGAAAACACCGCCGTAGAAAATGGCACCGCTCTCCAAATGCCTGCATGGGGTGTGAAAATCGTGGAAGAAGCTTAAAAAGAAACCATAAAAAGTCCCGGTAAACGGTGGAAAGACATCGGTTACCGGAACTTTTTGTGTTACCAGTATTTGTTTGGAACACCAGTAGCGTGATTTGTTTGGTCCGTGTGTTGGTTTATATGCTGGCGGCTTTCTGCCTGGTCTGATTGTGGTTGTAAGGAAAGCGGATATAGGTCTAAATAATTTAATGCACATAAAACGTGATTTTTGTGTTAAGATAGTAATGAAAAACGTGAGAAAATTGCGAATAAAAGCTTATAAAACGTGATGACTTTTCTTGAAGGGGTGAGACTATGTATTTTAGGACGATAAGCGGGAATCCTCGGCAATTCAATTACCGAGATGAAAGCGTAGAATTGTGCATATCTGCACATTGAAATAATATAATAATCTCTTTACTCTTTGATATTAAGCTCTTTGATATTAATGCCGTAACCGGCATACAACAAGTCGAAAATATGTTCGGTTTTCATTGCATGTTTCAATTCATTATGTTATACTATATGTATGAAAGAAAATCTAATACATTATAGAACTTGTGTATGTAATATTAACTACCATATGGTATGGTCGGTGAAATACCGACGGAAGATATTAACCCCAGATATTGAGGAATACCTTCAGGAACTGGTGCAGCAGATTGCTGAGGATAAGGGCTTTACTGTTCATTTATTTGAATGTGGTGAAGGAGACCATGTCCATTGCTTTGTATCAGCTCCACCAAAGCTGTCTATAACAGCAATTGTCAAGTATCTGAAAGGGATCACCGGCAGAAAATTATTCGAACGTTTTCCGGAAATAAGAAACCAGCTGTGGAAGGGAGAGCTATGGAATCATTCCTATTATGTGGAAACAATCGGGTCTGTATCTGAAGAAAATATCCGCCGTTATATTGAACATCAGAGCAAATCGTATTAAATCAAGGTGAAGGGTAAATTTTTATCTGCATAGCTGCTGGAAGGGGGAAAGAGGAATGCTGCTGTCACACAGGACATCTGTAAAAATCCGGCCGGAATATTCCAACATTATAGGACATATGTGTTATGCAGCTTCCAAACTCTGGAATGTCTGCAACTATGAACGCCATCATTATAAAGAACTGGGACTGGAAAAGTATCCTGACTGGTATTATCAGAAAAAAGCACATAAAGAAAATCTGTGGTATAAACAGCTTCCGTCACAGACAGCGCAGGAGACCTGCAAGCAGCTGGACAAGGCATGGAAATCTTTTTATGTCCTGAAAAAGACCGGAGGAATCAAAGCTCCAAATCCGCCCCGTTTTAAACAGGACAATATCCCGGTTACATACATGCAGATGGGGATCCGGCAGGAGAAAGGTTCAGATCAATTGCGTCTGTCGCTGCCAAAAGATCTGAAAAGCTATATGGAAGAAACATACGGGATCCATGAAAAATTTCTATATCTTGAAAATAAGATTTTCAGGGACATGGATCATATAAAACAGCTGCGGATCTATCCGCCGGAAAATGGAACATGTGACCTTATTGTTATCTATGAGATTGAAGAGCCGGAACAGCTTTCTCAGAATGGACATTATTTATCTGTTGATCTTGGGCTTCATAATCTGATGACCTGTTATGATTCCGGAAATGGCCGGACTTTTATCCTGGGAAGGAAATATCTTTCGTTGGAAAGATATTTTCATAAAGAGATTGCCAGAGTACAGTCTGTATGGTATGCACAGCAGTCGGAAAGAGGGATAAAATATCCAAGATCATCGAAACATATCCAGAGGCTTTACAGGAAAAAGCAGAATGCAGTGAAGGATTATCTTCATAAAGTGACCAGATGGATTGCAGAATACTGCAGAAAAGAAGACATCCGCTGTGTGGTTGTGGGAGACATCCGAAACATCCGCAAAGAAAATGATATGGGGCATAAGACCAACCAGAAGTTACACGAACTGCCATATAACAAGCTGTATATCATGCTGGAATATAAGCTGAAACTGTATGGAATACAATTGATAAAACGGGAAGAAAACTATACCAGCCAGTGCAGTCCGTTAGCACCAGAAGTATCAAAAAGATATGCAGAAGCATCAAACCGAAAAGAACGGGGCATATATATAACCAACGGAGTAAGATATAATGCCGATGCAGTAGGAGCATTTAATATCCTGCGGAAATATCTTTCCGTATCCGGAAAGCAGAAAGAACTGTCCGTAACCGGACTAAAAAATCCAGAAATAATAAAAGTAGCTGTATAGCCGAAAGGCAAGCAGTATTGGTGTCATGGACGCACCCTGAAAAAAGGCGGTATCCCGCCAGATTTCAGATACTCTGGTAACTTAGTTGCCGAGTAGTTCACGAGAAAGGTAGATAGTTATTTAAGACAGTGGAAGGATAAAGAAAACAGGCTTCCGCTAATCATTAAAGGTGCAAGACAGATTGGGAAAACGGAATCTATTGTTCATTTTGCAAGTGAAAATTATGAGAATATAGTTTTTATAAATTTTGTGCTGGAGGGGCAGTATAAAACTATATTAAGTGACGGATATTGCCACTTCTTTGAAGGCTTTTAAGCTGGATGGAAGATTTGATGTAATTTGCAGCGGATCTCTACTTGGAATTAACTATAAAAAGATCCACAGCAATAGCGTTGGCTATAAAACAGATTACGAAATGTTTTCCATGGATTTTGAGGAGTTTCTCTGGGCAAAGGGTTACTCAGATTTACACATCGAACAGATCCTGGAACATATGTGTTCTGGGAAAGCATTTTCTGATACAGAGCTGTCTGTTTACAAAAAAATGTTTCTTGAATATTGCGTGCTTGGGGGCATGCCAGCAGTGATCAGACAATATATAGAAACGAATACATTTTCTGATACTTTGGAAATTCAGCATCAGATTCAATTAGATTATGAAGAAGATATCAGAAAATATGCAGAAGGGTTAGACCAAACGAAGATTGCCAGTGTATATCGAAGCGTTCCGGTACAGCTGGCAAAAGAGAATAAAAAATTCCAGTTAAGTAAAATTGAGAAAAACGCAAGAAGCAGAGAGTATTCGGGCTGTATTGACTGGCTTAAGGATGCGGGAGTTGTTTCTGTCTGCTACTGTCTGGAATATCCGGAATTGCCGTTAAAAGGCAATTATGATGAATTGAAGTTTAAGCTGTACTATCCAGACACCGGCCTGCTAATTGCCTCTTTAGACGAAGAAGCGCAGGAAGATTTACGTGCAAATAAAAATATGGGTGTTTATAAGGGGGCTTTATATGAAAATTTCGTTGCAGAGGCGTTTCTGAAACAAGGATTAAGATTATATTATTACAAAAAAGAAAATGCAACTTTGGAAGAAGATTTTTTTGTCAGGACAAAAGATGAACTGGTTCCGGTTGAAGTAAAGGCAAATAAAAATCGCTCAAAATCTTTAAGAAAACTGATTGATAATGAAAGTTACAGCGATATTAAGTGGGGAATAAAACTGGCTGACAGCAATGTGGGAATAGAAAATGGCATTTATACATTTCCATATTTCTGCTCCTTTTTGATTAAAAGGTATCTGGCAAAAAAAGGTTAAAGTTAAACGGCTGCCGCATTGTTCAAAGTGTTTTGATAATGTGGCAGCTGTTTATTAATTAAATTCTCTTCAGTTCATAGCTTCTTGTTCCAAGTCCAATCTTCTGTCCATGATCCAGAGTTGCTTCCCACTCTACATTCGGATTGGAATCCATAAAGTGGTTGTGGTGGCAATGCCATTCTGGTTTCGCAAGGTTGTCACCAAGCTGGCTGTTGCGGATTGGCTCCGCAGCAAGACATGCATCTACGCAGGCCTGATCAAGAGCAATGGGATCGAAGCTTGCGAACATTCCAATATCCGGAAGAATCGGAGCATCATTTTCGCCGTGGCAGTCACAGTTCGGGCTGATGTCCTGAACCAGAGCGATATGGAAGCATGGGCGTCCATGACAGACTGCCTGTGCATACTCTGTCATCTTACGGCAGAGAAGCTCATTGGAATTGCTGTGCGGGTTGTGAATTGCATCAAAGCTGCAGGCACCGATACAACGGCCGCAACCCTTACATTTCTCATAATCAATGACCGCTTTTTTCTCAGGATATGTAATAGCGTCACTTCCGCATTCCTTTGCACAGCGTTTGCAGCCGCGGCAAAGGTCTGTTTCGATAACTGGTTTACCACTATTGTGCTGAGCCATTTTTCCTGCACGGCTTCCGCAGCCCATACCAATATTCTTGATTGCGCCGCCGAAACCGGTGGCTTCATGTCCCTTGAAATGAGTAAGACTGATGAATATGTCAGCGTCCATTACAGCACGGCCGATTCTGGCAGTAGGACAGTATTCTGCATTTTCTACAGGAACCTCCACGTCATCGGTACCGCGAAGTCCGTCACCGATAATGATCTGACAGCCTGTAGTGATGGTGTTAAAGCCATTCAGATTCGCACAATCCATGTGCTCCAGAGCATTTTTGCGGCTTCCCGGATAAAGGGTGTTACAGTCAGTAAGAAACGGCATTCCTCCAAGCTCCTTACAAAGATCGGCTACTACTTTTGCATAATTGGGGCGCAGGAAAGCAAGATTTCCAAGTTCTCCGAAATGCATTTTGATGGCCACGAATTTACCATCCATATCAATGTCTTTGATTCCGGCTGCAATGCACAGTTTTTTCAGCTTGTCCAGCTGGCTTGTGCCGACCTTGCAGCGGAAGTCGGTGAAATATACTGTTGATTTTTCCATAAAATTCCTCATTTCTGATTTTTATTTATCTTCATATTATTCTTGTGATTGCTTTAATGTCAAGTTATTTTTGTACTATAGCGTGCCCTCAAAATCGTTCCCACAAATTGTAACACACATCTTGCAGAAAGCCTTTTCAAACACGTTTTAAAAGAACTTCAGAACATCCTCCAACTCTCTGCGTCTCGGACGGCTGGGCTCCTCATCAGCTTTTCCTACAGCAATAACGGAAACAATGGTTTCACTTTCCGGAATAGAAAGCATTTCGCGAATTTTATCCCCATCCCGAAGTCCCATGATCAGAGTGGAAAGACCAAGCTCTGTAGCTTTCAGAATCAGGTTTTCATTCTGAAGACCAAGGTCATAACAGCCCCATCCATTTCCAATCTCATTATCCGGAGTGCCGTCTGTCTGGAAACCGGCACGGTTATGTACGAAGGTAGTGACAATCAAAGCTGCATGCTCAGTTTTTACATCGTTATTCGCGTAACACAGGCATTCTTTACGAAGCTTCTGACTCATATCCTCGGATAAAACACAGTAATAACGACCGGTTTCTGTATTCTTCCATGATGGCGCTTCCAAAGCGACCTGTACAAGCTGCTGTATCTGCTCTTTGGTAACGTTTGTATGGGAACTGTACTTACGCACAGATCTTCTGTTCTCAATAAGTGTCTGAAATTCCATGAAAAAGCCCCCTTAAAGTATGTTTTGGCTGTATTTTAGCATAATTCATTGGATGTGAAAAGTTAAAATTTTTTGTAACCTTTCTCCCTCTTTATTTGTATAATTAGTGAAGGTACCCGATACAAGAAAATAACAGACCGCTGCTTTTCATACTGATCAGCAGCCAGAGGAGTTCTCATGAGACAACCAGTTCAACAGCTGATCCAGCTCTACCAGAACAATCTTTTCACCGCAGCGTTTAATATCTGTCAGAATCAGATGGATGCGGAGGATGCTGTTCAGGAGACGTTTGTTCAGTATTACACCAGTAGAAAAGAATTTGAAAATGAGCAGCACATCCGGGCATGGCTCCTTCGTGTGGTTATCAATAAGGCGAAAAATATAAACAGGACTTTCTGGAAGAAAAATAAATGCTCTCTGGAGGATTATATGGAAACTCTTTCTTTTCCAGATTCCCAGTCAAGAGATTTGTTTGAAGAGGTAATGAAGCTTCCGGACAAGTACCGCATTGTGATTCACTTGTTTTATTACGAAGATTATCTCGTCAGGGAAATAGCCGAAATCCTGAAGCTTTCAGAAAGCAATGTAAAGGTTCGGCTTTCCAGGGGAAGAGCCTTGCTTAAGGATTCTTTAAAGGAGGAATGGGAAAATGACGAATGGTGAAAAATATAAAAAAGCTTTTTCCGTATTGCAGACTTCAAAGGGCTCATTACAGGAGGTTGAAAATATGGCAAAATTACAGAAAAGAACAAAAATGAAAACTGCAGCTGCAGTGATTGCAGGCTGTATTATCCTTGGAGGAACAGGTACTGCATATGCAGCGAATGTTGGAGGTATCCAGCGCACGGTTCAGATATGGCTCCATGGCGATCAGACGCAGGCGACCTTAGATGTTTCCAATGACGGTACTTATACCATGGAATACTATAATGAGGATGGCATACTTCAGCAGACCGGTGGCGGTGGAGTATCTATAGATGCTGACGGAACTCAACGTGCCCTTACAACGGAAGAACTTATGGAAGAAATTAATTCCCCGGATGTAGAATATAAAGAGGATGGAAGTGTATGGGTTTATTTTCACAATCAGAGTATTGACATTACCGACAAATTTGATGATAATAATGTTTGTTTTGTAAAGGTTACAGATGGAAAAGAAACATTCTATTTAACGGTGAAATATAAGAATGGGTACACTTTTTCAAATGATAAATATATAGAACCGTAGAGCTTTTTTCAAACACGCTCTAAAGCGTTTCGCAGGCGTGGAACAGCTGACTTTGACTTTCATATATGGTTCTGTCACCGACATGTCTGTTTGGATAAATGAATTAAGCAAGGATGGCGAGAGGCAAAGGTCTCTCGCCTGATTTACGTAAGGGGGATGAATATGATTTATGAATTAATAGAAACGGGCAGAGCCAGTGCTCTTTTTGCAGGCTGGCAGGATAGTGTAGTCTGGTCCGCATTGCAGGGAGTGATGGGAAAAATCTATGTGGATTCTCTGGAAAAACCGGAGAGTGGTGTTGCTATGCTTGGGGATTTCTGCTTCCTGAGTGGAAAACCGGAATCAGAAGTTATTTCCGGAGCTTTGGCAAACAGTGCATCAGAGGAAGTGATTCTGGTGCCTCAAAATGATGACTGGGCGCGGATGATCGTGGAGTGTTACGGGGAGAAGGCAGAGAAAGCAATCCGTTATGCAATCAAAAAAGAACCTGGGATTTTTGATTTAAAGCAGCTTCAGAAGGCAGCACAGAGTCTGCCGGGAGAGTACGAAATGAAACTGATCGACCAGGCACTTTTTGAAATTTGCAGAGATATACAGTGGAGTAAGGATCTGACAGCAAACTATGAAAGCTATAGTCAATACAAAGAGTATGGACTTGGTGTTTGTATTTTAACGGGCGGGGAAGTAGTCGCCGGAATTTCCTCTTATTCTGGTTATGGAAGAAGTGACGAGAATCTTGGCTGCCATGGTGGAATTGAAATTGAGGTAGTAACCCGCGAGGACTACCGGAGAAAAGGTCTTGCATATATCGGAGCAGCGCGACTGCTTCTGGAGTGTGACAAACGTGGGCTTTATCCAAACTGGGATGCAGCTAATAAAATGTCAGTAGGACTGGCAGAGAAACTGGGGTATCATTTCAGCCATGAGTATGTGGTTTATAAAGTGAAAAAGTAAGTTGCCGCGAACCGGGAAGTATGATAGAATATGAAATGCTGAAACGGAGTATTATATAATTGTGATTTTTGTTATAAAAAAGCAAAGAAAATACTCGAAATGGAATAAATTTGTCAACTAATTGAAAAAACAGCGGAAGCATCCAGCTGAAAGAATGGGATGTAAGGCCGCTTTTTAGAGGAAATAGGAGAACTTATGACTGGATTTGAGAAGCTGGAAAATAGTTTAATAGATGTAATAAAGGAAGAACAGGCTAAGCTTGGATTTAAGGAAGAGAAGATTCACTTATATTATCCGCTGCTTTCCCTGAATCATTTCTTTTCTGTACTGGACAGCGCAGATGAAATGGAAGCCCGTCTCCAGAACCTGCCGGAAGAATTGATTTCCAAACTGGGAGATGTGGCGGTGTCTCATAAAGGGGACAGATTCTGTTTTTATATACCGGAGCCGGGAAGCGTTTATGTGCATGAGAATATGAAAGAAAATGAATTTATTAAAGTTCTCATCGAACTGGTTCAGAAGCACGACTGCACGAAAGAGAAGCTGCTTGAACTGTTTGCGTCCTACTGGGAAAAAACAGAGTGTCAGGAACTGGACAATGGGGAGTTTGATTTCTATATCCGCTTTCTGGATAAGGAAGATGACGCGTATTATTACTGCTTTAAGGATGAGGGATTTCACTTTATTTATCATAGATTTTTGCCAGAGGATTATGAGGATTTTGGATTTTGAAAAACAAACAGTATGTTGGAGTGATGATTTACAATCTTGACAAATAAGAAAATTTGTGCGTATATTGTAAAAAAGCTGTTTGGCAAAACAAATTTCTAAACAGATTAAAACATTCAGACTACAAAGGGGAGATTGAAAATGGATCTGAAAAATTATTCAACAGGTGTCCAGCACATTGGAATCCCAACGAACGATATTGATAAAACGGTAGATTTTTACCACAAACTGGGCTTTGAAACCGCTTTTGAAACGGTTAATAAAGAGGCAGATGAGAAGGTTGTATTTCTGAAGCTTGGAACTCTGGTTGTAGAAACATATGAGAATCATGCAGCAGTCCTTCAGGCTGGTGCAATTGATCATGTCGCACTCGATGTTAAGGACATAGAAGAAATTTATCAGTACGTTAACGAGGCTGGTTTGAATACCACACAGGACAGTATTCATTTTTTACCATTCTGGGAAAACGGAGTAAAGTTTTTCACTATTGAAGGACCGAATAAAGAGAAGGTTGAATTCAGTCAGTACTTATAAAGGATATTTATAACAGGAAAGGGGCTGTCACACTGAACTGCATCAAGTGCGACAGCCCCAGTTTTGTGGGCTATGAATTAAGATGTCATGTACAAATGGATATTTGCTAACGGCTGTGAAGGTAAATGTCCAGGTGCTTATAGCACTGTTAGTTTCATTGCTTGATTATCGGCAGAGCTTAGGGGAGATTCCATAATATTTCTTGAATACTTTGCTGAAGTAACCGGAATCTTTATAGCCGACAAGAGAAGAAACTTCTGTAATACTGGTATTTCCCTGTTCCAGTAATCGTCTGGCATGTTCCATTCGGACTGAAAGTATATAATCTGTAATGGTGCATTTCATATATTTGTTGAATATTTTCCGAATATAGCTGGCATCCAGAACAACATTTTCCGAAATTTGTTTCACTGATAACTCTTCGTCCATATAATGCTGCTGAATATAATCCTGAACCAGATGAATTATTTCCGATGCACGTGAAGGCTTGGAACTGCCAGAAAGCAGAATCGCTTTCTGACATATGTGAAACAACAGATCACAGCTGTCATGTGCTGAGGATTTCAGAAAAATATTTGGATATAAAACAGGATCATTATCTAGCACATCATTGATGTTAATTTCTTTTTCAGAAAGAAAAGAAAGAATGATGGAAAAAAGCGGAGATAATAGAAGCTGAGCAGTATACATATCAGAATTCAGCAGCAAAACCTGTTGTTCAATTTCCAGCAGTACTTCTTTCGCATCTTCCAGTGATGTCTGACGCAATGCCATAAGAAAGCGGTTGTAAATATCCAAACCAGCAAAGCGTGGTGAAAATATGTGATTATTATTGCTATAGCGGTAAATGGGACTGTCTTGTGATGTCTTATATTGCAAAGCAAGTAAAGCCTTTTGGTAGCTGTCCGCTATCTGACCAGAATCTTCTGCAATGGTTCCAATTCCGAAAGCAAGGTCTATAGAAAACCATTTTTGAATGAATGTTTTGACGGTTTTCATAAAATCAAAGGAAAAATTCTCCGCTCTTTTTTGTGTCTGAAAATTAAAAAGGTAAACAATGTTATTATAAGTATCCTGGAAAGAGTAATAGTTAACTGTTGAATTTATCAATTCATCCAGGCAGTTTTTTACACTGAATTTCAGAAGAGATAAATTTAATTTATTAAGCTCCTGGCAGGAGATATAATTAAATTCTACTATGGCAATCTGATAAATATCTGATACTTTCCATTGGTCAAAAAGATATTTTGCACCATCATCAGATTCAGATGGTTCTTTTGAGAAGGAAAGAAGAGAATACATATAATTATCCAGGGTAAAGTCATGCAATTTCTTTTTGCGAATAGTTTCCTGCTGCTTCTGTTTATATTTTTGTTTCAGAGTTTGAAGAAGCTCAGAGAGTTCATCCGGAGATATTGGCTTTAGCATATAGTCTTCAACCTGGAGCTGTATTGCCTTTCTGGTAAATGAGAAATCAGAATATCCGGTTATAAATACAATCATAATATGTGGATATTCTTCCTTGATTTTTTCTGCCAGTGTTAATCCATTGATATGGGGCATATTAATGTCCAGAAAAACAATATTAATAGTATTTTTTGAAAGCTCAGAAAGAACTTCCTCTCCGTTCTGAGCAAGGCAGCAGACCTGGAAACCAAGGGAATGCCAGTCTACGGCAGTAAGCATGTAATTACGAAAATATAGTTCATCGTCAGCTATTAATACACGTATCATAATTCCTCCCAATTCTTTGGTATACAGATGACAACAGCTGTACCGGTATCTTTTTGACTGAAAATCCGAAATTTGCATTTGTTATTGTAGTAAAGGAAAAGTCGGTTGTAAACACTTTTCAGTCCGAAATGATCTTCTGCTTCAGGAGAATTCAGATAACGGCGAAGCTTTGCCTGTTCCATTCCTACTCCGTTATCACAAACACATAAAGTAATATGGTCAGTCCGTACTCTGGAGAGAATCTTGATAATTCCCGGAGATGTTTTTTCCTTTATTCCATGATATAAAGAATTTTCTACAAGAGGCTGTAAGGTCATTTTGGGGATTATGTAGTTTTCTGCTTCTGGTTCAGCTTCAATCTGGAAATCCAAAATAGTAGCATAACGGTATCTCTGAATGAGCAGATAATTTTGCAGCATACGGAATTCTTCCCGAATTGGAATCAGTTCTTTTCCATTACTGAGCACACAACGATAATAATCTGCAAGATATTTTGTTACAGTGGCTGCCTGTTTTTCCTGTTTTTGATAGCAGGAAATATAAATCAAATCCAATACATTGTAGAAGAAATGGGGATTGATCTGAGCCTGCATTAAGGACAGTTCATATTTTCGTTTCTGACGCTCATCTTGTTTGATCTGTGCAGTCAGTTTTTCCAGTTCCTGAACCATGCTATTAAAATTATTGGATATATCTCCGATTTCATCATTTTGCTTAAGATTAGAGCGAACTTTTAAATCTCCAAGTTCGACGTGCTGCATTCTTTCAGAAAGATATTCCAAAGGGCTTGTAATAAGTCTGGTAAAAGCAGAAATCAGGAAAATAATAGTGATTGTGCTTAATATCAGGATAAGAACCAGTAAAAACATATTTATGGCAAAAGTGGATCTGAGGCTTTCCAGTGGAGTTTCGTTGACCAGAATATAATCAAGAAAACCTGTGGGAATCCAAGTTAGCATGTGCTTTTCTTTGTCTATGTTTATAATCTGGGAACCGGTTTTAGCACTATATATAAAAGAATAACTGTCAGGATCTGCCTGACACAAAGCAGTGCTTCCTGAATTGGAAACCACAATTCCCTGTTTGGAGTTAATTATATAATAGTTTTGATTTAAATTGTCAAACAAAGAAGAAATAGTAGCAGCTTTTGTGTTTAAAAATAAATAACCAAGTGTTTTTCCGGTATTAATATTGATTACTCTTTTTGAAAATGTTAAAACTGGTGAATCGGTTCCGAGATATGCACGCTTCTGTATATTGAGAAACTGATTCTGCGGAACACCGGTTGAAGGAATATTATCAAGCAGCGCTTCCTTAATTTTGCTGAGGTCAGGCTCCCTGTCGGTACCGGCGTAGACAATTTTATCATTTACAGTGAGATAAACCACAGAGTCTACAAAAGAAAATAAGTGCAGGTTATAGTTAAAAGCAGACTTCAGGTAGGAATTAGTCGGATTGCTAAAATAATAACTTTGAGTTTGGTTGATTGTGCTGATCAATTCATTTGAACAGAGAATGACATTATGATATTGGGTTTTCATGTCATTGTGGAGTAGATGACATTCATTTTGAATATGTTCTACAGAACTTTTCAGCTCTTTTTGCGAAAACTGGTAATTGGCGAAAATAAGTAAAACAATGTTTTGCAGCAATACAAGAAACATGATGATAAGAATCAGTTTCTTTTTCAATGTAAAGTCAGGTAATGCAAACCGCTTTGCAGACATGATTTCTCCTCCGGTTCCGAAATAAAGTAATCTCACAATATAGGATAAGTACAAAATAATTTAGGGATTCACGTACTGTAAACCTGTAATGAATTATAACATTATCGTATGGAGAGTTAAAGCTGAACAAAAGAAATGCCTGTTTTTTCTAAAAAGAAGCCTGTTTTTTCCAGATGAAGAAAAGAAGCCTGTTTTTTACAAAAACAAACCTATAAAACACAGGAAATTGTCAATGAAATCAAAGATAATAGAGACATCAAATACAACAGGTAATCAAAAAGGAGGATTAAGAAATGAAAAAAAGAGTAATTAGTTTTATGATGTCGGCAGTTCTTACATTGTCTGGACTTGGCTGCTATGGACTTGCAAATGTGCATGCAGAAACAGATACGAATGTTGAACGGAAATTAAAAATTTTTGCACATTATGCAGAAGCAGAGAAACCGATTCTGGATTATGCGATCAGCAAAGTTCAGGAGAAATACCCGAATGTAACGTTCGAAATTGAGGCACATCCTAATGATGATGGTCAGACGTTAAAGACACGTGCCGCAACAGGAGACATGCCTGATATTGCACATGTAAATGCCGGAGATGTGGAATCACTTTCAGCAAGTGGCAGCTTACTTGATGTAGCTGAGTATGTAAAGGACACCGGATATGCAGATAAAATGACCGAATCTGCAAAGGGAACTGAAGTCTATGATGATGGAAAAACATATATTTTCCCGGACTCCGGAGCTTCTGCAATTCTGCTCTATTACAATAAAAAGGTATTCGAAGACAATAACATTAAGGTACCGGAAAATTATGATGAACTTCTTGAGGCGACGAAAGAACTGGTAGCAGATGATATCATCCCATGTGCTCTTTTTGCCAAGGAAGGTTTTGTGAGCGGCGCATTTTTCGATATGTTTGCACTGAAATCAAATCCAGCTGGTTTAAAGGCTTTATCAGAGGGAAAGGCTCATGCATCAGATAGTGGATATGCAGAGGGCATTAAAAAAATGGTTGACCTTGTAAATGAGGGATTCTTCCAGGCTGGATGTACATCTACAGACTATGAGACAGCACAGAATCTGTTTACGTCAGGTCAGGCAGCAATGTTTATTAACGGTGACTGGGATATTTCTTCTTTAGTAGAAAAAATGGGCGATGATGTAGGATATTTTGAATCCTATCCTATGGCTGATGCGGGAAAAGAGCAGGATAATTACTATGCATTTTCCGGTGGTTTTACATATGAGGGATATGCTGTTTCTTCTGACACAGAGGATCCGGAGCTTGTTGCCGATATTGTTTCAATTCTGGCAGAAGGTACTGTAGAAGGAAACTATATCTATCAGTCAAAAATTCCAACTGTAATCAATATAGATTCTTCTATTGAACCGAATACTCCAGTTCCGGAACTGGCAAAAAAAGAAGCAGAAGAATTAAAGAACATGGATTTCCAGACTGCATGGACACACACTTTGAAAAATGCTGAGTTTGCCACAAGTTTTGTAGAATTATTGCAGGAAATGCTTACAGGAATGGATGCAGATGATGTAATTGTGTCTATTGATGATCTCGTAGACAGTTTTGGTGGAAACTAAGAGTATAGACAGAGGTGAATATATATGAATAAGGTGATGGCAGATAAGAAAGCAATAATGATTTTTACGCTGCCTTGTCTGATCTTCTTTGGGCTGATAGCTTTTTATCCGGTCTTTCAAACTGTAATCATGAGTTTCTTTGACTGGGATGGACTGACGACCAAAACATTTACCGGACTTGCAAACTACATAAAACTTTTTCAGGACAGAATATTCTGGACATCTTTCCGCAACAGTTTTCTGGTTGCAGGAGTTCTGATTGTTTTTGAAGTAATTCTTGGAACTTTTCTGACACTTGTGCTTATGGATAAGAGGATTCAGTGCAGAAAATTTATTCGCAGCAGTTTATTCATACCAGTTGTTTTGTCGGTAACAGTAGTGTGTCAGCTGTGGTCCTCCATATTAAATCCGGAAATTGGACTGATCAATCAGATTTTCTCTGCATTAGGCCTTGATTTCCAGCAGCAATGGCTGTCAGACAAGCACGTGGCGATTTTGGTCGTGGCATTTGTAAATGCATGGCAGTATATGGGATATCAATTTGTAATTATTTATTCAGCGGCAAATTCTATTCCAACAGATTATATAGAAGCCAGTCGTATTGATGGTGCTACCAGATGGCAGACAAATTTTTACATTATTTTGCCTATGCTGAGAGATACGCTGAGAAACTGTCTGATCTTTGCTGTGACAGGTGGATTTAATATTTATTCTCAGATGCAGCTGCTTACTCAAGGTGGTCCTGGAACTGCTACATACAGCTTGACTTATATGACATTCCGAAGTGCATTTAAACTTAGAAAATATGGATATGGCTGTACTTCAGCAGTATCGTTAATGCTTATGTGTCTGGCTTCAATTGCAGTTATTAACATGCTTATGAGCAAGAAGAAGGAAAATGAATGATGGAAAGAATCAAAGTAAGATCTCACAAGGCCTGGGTACAAACAATTATATTATTGATATTTGCCTGCCTTAGCATATACCCACTATTATATCTGACATGCTATTCGCTGAAAACAAACGATGAAATATTCTATTCAAATCCTTTTGGACTTCCTTTGCATCCGCAATGGAGCAACTATATAAAGGCAATTACAACTTTTGATATTATGACATATTTTAAGAACAGCCTGCTTACTACTGCCATTGCGTTGGTTGGTGTTTTTATTCTGATTTTGCCATTTTCCTATGCAGTAGCAAGAATGAAGTGGAAGTTAAAGGGAGCAGCCTCCATGTTTATTTCAATCGGCCTTTTTATCCCTTTGCAGGTCAGCCTGATTCCTCTTTCTGTTCTTATCAAAAACATGGGACTTGCGAATACTCACTGGGCGTTGATCTTGCCGTATATTGCTTTTAATTTGGCATTTCCGTTTATGATAATTTCATCCTCTTTTCGGGCTTTGCCTACTGAACTGGAAGAGGCAGCGGTAATTGATGGAGCAAGTATTTATAAAACTTTTTTTTCAATCATGCTTCCACTGGTAAAACCTGCAATCACTTCAGGAGCGTTATTTGCCACATTGGGAATATGGAATGAGTATATTCTTCCAACGGTTATGATTTCCAGCAATGAGCTGAAAACTTTGCCAGCAGGACTCGCAACATTTGTGGGACAGCACAGTACCAGCTGGGGAGCTATGGGTGCGGCAATGATGATTGCCAGTATACCTACAATTATTCTGTACCTGTGTTTCAGTGACAAAATTGAAAACTCTCTTACAGTGGGAGGCGCAGTAAAAGGATAATTAATTGATAAAAAGACTTTTTTACCATATGGGACAGGCATTCGATACATGAATGCCTGTAAAGAAAAGGAGAATATCTTACTATGCAGAAATTATACTATCAGTTTCCGGGAACCTGGTTCGGCGATTGTATGCCATTTGGACATGGGGATAGATTTTATTTATATCATCAGAGAGACACCAGAAAACCGGGACCATTTGGAGAGCCATTTGGCTGGGATTTAGCAACAACCTCCGATTTTGTTCACTACGAAGACTGTGGTGTGGCAATTCCAAGAGGAACTGATGAAGAGCAGGATCAGTTTATTTTCGCAGGAAGTGTTTTTGAAGCAGAAGGACAGTATCATATTTTCTACACCGGTTACAACCGTGATTATCCGGCTCTTGGAAAACCGTCTCAGGTACTGCTGCATGCATATAGTGATGATCTGGTTACCTGGCACAAAACTCAGGATGCTCTTACCTTTACCCCACAGGAAGGCTATGATCCAGATGACTGGAGAGATCCGTGGGTGATCCGTGATGAGGAAAATGATCAGTACTTACTAATTCTTGGAGCAAGACTGCAGGGACCGAAAACAAGACAGACCGGTAGAACTGTTAAATTTACTTCCAAGGATCTGAAAAACTGGAAGTTTGAAGGTGATTTCTGGGCACCGGATCTTTATACCATGCATGAAATGCCAGACTTGTTTAAAATTGGTGACTGGTGGTATCATATTGTGACAGAATACAGTGACAGAAGCAAAATGGTTTATCGTATGAGCAAGAGCCTGAATGGTCCATGGATTGCACCGAAGGATGATGCATTTGACGGCAGAGCTTATTATGCAGGACGTACTTTTGAACTGAACGGACAGAGAATCCTGTTTGGCTGGGTAGCAACAAAAGACAAAGACGATGACAATGAAAACTTTATCTGGGCAGGAACCTTCATGGCACATGAGGTATACCAGAAAGAGGATGGTACTCTTGGTGTAAGAATTCCGGAAACTGTATGGAATGCTTTTGACAAAGAGGAAAAGAAGGACGATTTCGTAATCGATACACCAACTAAGAGTTCTGAAGTTGTTATTGGAAAAAATACCGGTGACATTTTCAAATTTGAAGCAGATGTGGAGTTCTCTGAGGGCACAAGAACATTTGGCGTGAGATTTTATGAGGACGAGGATAAAGCAGAATCTTATCAGTTTGTATTTAATACTACAGAGAACCGTTATGTATTCGAGAAGAAACCGAACTGGCCATGGCCTGCAAATCAGAACATCGGACTGGAAAGACCAATTGATCTGATTCCGGGAAAGAAATATAACATTCGTATGATCGTGGATGATACAATTGCTACCATTTATGTGGATGGTGTGGCTTTGAATGCACGCGCATACAAGAGACCAGGGGAAAGCTTATCACTGTTTGCTTCTGAGGGAAGCCTGAAGGTTACAAATTGTAAGGTGACTACCGGGCTGAAGAAATAAGTCGCAAAAAGGAAATTTTTAAGACTTCATTAAACTGATACATAATTTTATAAAAAAGTCATAGGGTATCATAAGAGACATGGTATAAGTTCCGAATCTTATGATACCCTTTTTATGGATTTCACATAATATAAAAATGTTAATATTGTTATAAAAACAACAAAAATATAGCATTTATTCAGAGCCTTTTTTTTTCATCTGAATCCGCTTACGGTTATAAACCAGATGCAGATACATAGCATCCTGTGCGCGGAGTGGTTCATGAGCGGCAATGGCATCCGCAATCTCACGGTGGGTCTCGATGGTTTCTTCCAGCAGTGTACCTCTGGTGGTCTCTACAAACAGAGGAATCGAGCTGTTGATCACAGGAACCAGTCTTGGAACTACAACATTTTTGCTGCTTAAAGCAATAGCTGCATGAAACTCTATATCCTTTTGTGTATGGTCCTCGTGCTTTCTTAATAATTCTTCAACTTCATCGCAAAGTGCGGTGATTTTTTTTATGTCTTTTTTATCGGCGCGTGTAGCTGCCATTGCAGCAATAGGGGGCTCAAGGAGAAAGCGCACTTCCAGAAGGTCATTGATCAGCTTTTGCTTATTGCCGATAAAGGTAAAGCCTAGTGGGTCATCCACCATTCCGGGAGAAGAGGCAATATAGGTACCAGAGCCCTGGCGGATCGTAACAATATTTCGGGATGCGAGAAGCTTCATGGCTTCCCGGACAGAACTTCTTCCTGCGTTCAGACGTTCAGAAAGAATGGTTTCATTCGGTAATTTATCTCCTGGCTGTAAGTTTTCTTCTAAAATAAATGCAATAATATCCTCTGATATTTTTTGTGGAAGACTTTTTTCTTCTGATAACAAATTCATCATATGATTTACTCCGCTTCTAATGTAATAATTCTTATTTTCTATGATAATGTTTTTTAAATCCAATGTCAAAACGCTAAATTGCACAAAAAAAGATACACAATTTTAGATAAAATTCCGTATTGCGTTTTTGACGAATAGATTATATTATAAATACATCAGATGAATTCAAAGAAAAAAACAGCAACTAAAGGAAAAATGACATAAAAACCACCAAAAAGGTCAGATGAATTCACAAGAAGATTGTAAAACATCAGATGAATCAAGGAGGTAAAAAGAAAAATGGAAGAAACAACTTTTGCGGCGGATCCAATGAGACTGATGATCGCGGCGGCGGTGGGAATTGTGGTTCTGCTGGTACTGATCATCAAATTTAAGCTTCATCCGGTTCTGTCAATGATGATTTCCGCAATCATCATTGGAGCGGGAGCAGGAATGCCGCTTACGATGATTTCGGACACAGTAGAGAAAGGTGTTGGAAAGACACTACAGGGAATTGCGCTTCTGGTAGGATTGGGATCCATGTTTGGCGGAATTTTGGAGGTAAGCGGAGGAGCCCAGAGAATAGCAGAGACATTGATCGGTAAATTTGGTCAAAAAAAAGCCGGATGGGCACTTGGACTTACAGGACTTGTAATTGGTACCACCGTATTTTTTGAAGCTGGTGTTGTGGTACTGATCCCATTGGTATTCAGTGTTGCGAAACAGACCAGAAAATCCACCCTGTATTATGCGATTCCCCTTCTTTCCGGTCTGGCCAGTGGATATGCTTTTGTTCCACCTTCAGCAGGCTCGGTACTTGTGGCAAATGCCCTTGGCGTGAACCTGGGAACCATGATCATGGTAGGAGTTCCAACCGCACTGATCTGTATGATGGTTTCCGGAATCTTCTGGGGAAGCTTCATTGGTAACAAGATTCATACAGAGCTTCCGGCAAATGTGGAAGAGATTAAAGATGATGGAAAAGACCTTCCGCCTTTTGGCCTGGTATTAGGTGTGATCCTGATTCCGCTTGTTCTGATCCTTCTCAGCACATTATCCAAGTATATGCCGCTTCCAGAAGGAGTAAAGGATGTTCTGGGATTCATAGGAAAACCATTCCTTGCACTGACCATTGCGACATTGGCATCTATGTACTTCCTGGGAATCAAACGAGGATTTACCGGGGCGCAGTTAAAGAAAATCCTGGATCATTCACTCAGACCGGTAGGCATGATCCTTCTGGTAATTGCCAGCGGCGGAGTGATCCGATGGATGCTTCAGGATTCCGGCCTTGGAAACATTATTGGACCGGTGCTGGAGAAGAGTGGGCTTCCATTGATCCTGATCGCATTTCTCATTGCACTTCTGGTCAGAGCTTCTGTAGGAAGTTCAATTGTAGCGATGACAATGGCATCCGGAATTATGGCAACCATGCCGGCTGTAATGGGTACCAGCATGCTTTACAGAGCTGCTATGTGCTGTGCAATCTGTGGCGGCGCAACTGCACTGAGCCATGTGAATGATGCAGGCTTCTGGCTGGTAACCTCATTCCTTGAGATCGACGAAAAGACAACCCTGAAATCCTGGACGATCATGGAGACACTGATCGGTGTTACGGCACTTATTGTAAGCTTTATTGTTTCAATCTTTGCATAGGAGGCAGGACGCAATGATAAAGATACCGGTTTATTTAAGAGATATGTGTGATGCCAAGCATCTGGTGCAGGCTGCATCAGGATGTGAGAAAAATGTAGATCTGATCTGTGGAAGATATATTGTAGATGCGAAATCAATGCTGGGTGTGTTCAGTCTGCCAACATTTGATGATGTAGAACTTGGAGTAGAAGAAGAGGACGAAGAGAAACTCAGGAAAACACTGGAAAGTTTAAAGCTTATCAGAGAATAAAAATGGAGGAAAAAATCATGCAGTTAAAAAGTCAGGAAATGAGAAAGCTTGCACCGGAGCTTGATCCGCTGCGTATTGGAACAGGATGGACAAAAGAAGATCTTGGAAAAGTCCAGGTTATGGTTGAAAGCACCTATGGTGACAGCCATCCGGGAAGCGGACATCTGAATATCCTTGTAGAAGAAGTCCGCAAAGGAATCGCAGAAGAAGGCGGTTTCGGAGCACGTTATAACTGTACCGATATCTGCGACGGTGAAAGCCAGGGAACAGATGGAATCAACTACAGTCTGGCCAGTCGTGAGATGATCGCTAATATGATTGAAATCCATGCAAATGCAACTCCTTTTGATGCAGGTGTATACCTTTCAAGCTGTGACAAAGGTGTTCCTGGAAATCTGATGGGACTTGCCAGAGTAAACATTCCTTCCGTATTTGTTCCAGGTGGAACCATGAATGCCGGACCGGAAATGCTGACCCTGGAGCAGCTTGGAATGTACAGCGCAAAATTTGAGCGTGGCGAAATTGATGAAGAGAAGCTCGACTGGGCAAAATGCAATGCATGCCCAAGCTGTGGCGCATGTTCCTTTATCGGAACTGCATCTACCATGCAGATTATGGCAGAGGCACTTGGACTTGCACTTCCAGGCACAGCCCTGATGCCTGCAACCAGCCCTGACCTTCTTGACTTTGCAAGAGAAGCGGGAAGACAGGCAGTGAGAATTGCCCAGATGGAAAATATGCGTCCTTCCGACATTGTGACTATGGACAGCTTTGAGAACGCAATCCTTGTTCATGCTGCAATTTCAGGAAGCACCAACTGTCTGCTTCATCTTCCGGCAATTGCTCATGAATTTGGCATTGAGATCACTGGTGATACCTTTGACAAGCTGCACAGAAATGCAAGATATCTTCTGGATGTACGTCCGGCAGGTCGCTGGCCTGCAGAGTGCTTCTATTATGCAGGTGGTGTACCGGCAATCATGGAAGAGATCAAAGAGCATCTTCACCTGGATGTCATGACTGTTACAGGAAAGACATTAGGAGAAAACCTGGAAGAACTGAAGAACAACGGATTCTATGAAAAATGTGATAAATGGCTTCAGGAGTTTAACAAACGTTACAATGTAAATGTTACGAAGGAAGACATCATCCGTCCATATGACAAAGCAATCGGAACAGATGGAAGCATTGCAGTCCTTCGTGGAAACCTTGCTCCGGAAGGTGCTGTGATCAAACACACTGCATGCCCGAAGGAAATGTTTAAATCCGTTCTCCGCGCAAGACCATTTGACAGCGAAGAAGAATGTCTGGATGCAGTTCTGAAGCATAAGGTTCAGAAGGGTGATGCAGTCTTCATCCGTTACGAGGGACCAAAGGGAAGCGGAATGCCGGAAATGTTCTACACTTCTGAGGCAATCAGCAGTGATAAGGAACTTGGAAAGAGCATTGCCCTGATCACAGACGGACGTTTCTCAGGAGCATCTACCGGCCCGGTTATTGGACACTGCAGCCCGGAGGCTGTTGATGGAGGTCCGATCGCTCTTGTGGAAGAGGGAGACCTTATCGAAATTGATGTTATGGAAAGGAAACTGAACATCATCGGAATCGCAGGAGAACGCAAGTCTATGGAAGAAATCAATCAGATTCTTGCAGAAAGACGTAAAAATTGGAAACCACGTGAAATGAAATACAAAAAAGGTGTCCTGAGACTTTTCAGCCAGCATGCTGCAAGTCCAATGAAGGGAGCTTATCTGGAGTATTGATTATGAAGCATAAATTTATTACCATCGGCGAGATCATGCTTCGCCTAACTCCGCCGGATTATGAAAAAATCAGAACAGCAACATCTTTTGAGGCAACATATGGGGGAAGTGAGGCCAATGTGGCCCTTTCCCTTGCAAATCTTGGCGTAGATGCATCATTCTTTACAGTAGTTCCGGGAAACAGCCTTGGAAAAAGCGCTGTACGTATGCTGCGAAGCAATGACGTAAATTGTGACAGCGTAGTTTATTCAACAGAAGAAGAGACACCGACACATCGCCTTGGAACCTATTATCTGGAGACAGGTTACGGAATCCGTCCAAGTAAAGTGGTGTATGACAGAAAGCACAGTGCCTTTTCCGAATATGATTTCAGCAAAACAGATGTGAAAAAACTTCTGGAAGGTTACACCTGGCTTCATCTGAGCGGCATTACACCTGCACTTGGAAAAAGCTGCGGTGAACTGATCCTGACCTGCCTGAAAACAGCAAAGGAAAACGGCATGACCGTCAGCTTTGACGGAAATTTCAGAAGTACATTGTGGAGCTGGGAGGAAGCAAGAGATTTCTGTACCCTCTGCCTTCCATATGTAGATGTTCTTTTTGGAATCGAGCCTTACCACATCTGGAAAAATGAAGAAGATCATACCGCAGGTGATGTGAAGGATGGTGTTCCATTCCAGCCGGACCGTGAACAGCAGGAAAAAGTATTCAAGGCTTTTGTAGAGAGATATCCGAATATCAAATGCGTTGCAAGACATGTGCGTTTTGCACACAGCTGCAGTGAGAACAGCCTTATGGCTTATCTCTGGTTAAACGGAAAGATTTACGAAAGCAACCGGCTTACCTTCCATATTCTTGATCGTGTTGGCGGTGGAGATGCATTTGTAAGTGGTATTATTTATGCACTGATGAATGAATATACACCAGATGATATTGTAAACTTTGGTGTTGCAGCCAGTGCAGTGAAGCATACCATTCATGGTGACGGAAATATTACAGATGATGTTTCTCTGATCAGACATGTGATGGAAATGAATTTTGATATAAAAAGATAACGAAAGGAAATTTAAATGATGGATATAGCAGAAATGTTTCAGAAGCTTGGTGTTGTTCCGGTAGTTGTGCTGGAAGATACAAAAGATGCAGTACCCCTTGCCAAGGCACTTGTTGAAGGTGGACTTCCATGTGCAGAGGTAACTTTCCGTACAGAGGCAGCAGAAGAATCAATCCGTCTGATGACAGAGCAGTTTCCGGAGATGCTTGTAGGAGCAGGAACTGTTCTTACCAGAGAGCAGGTGGATGCAGCTGTTGCAGCTGGTGCGAAGTTCATTGTAAGCCCTGGATTTGATCCGGAGATCGTAGATTACTGTCTGGAAAAAGAAATTCCTGTTTTCCCAGGCTGCGTCACACCGTCTGAGGTTGCGCAGGCAGTAAAAAGAGGCCTTAAGGTGGTAAAATTCTTCCCGGCAGAACCAGCAGGCGGAGTTTCCATGATCAAGGCTATGGCTGCACCTTATGTGGGAATTAAGTTTATGCCCACTGGCGGTATCAATGCAAAAAATCTGGAAGACTATCTTTCCTTTGACAAAATTATATGCTGCGGCGGAAGCTGGATGGTAAAAGGAGAGCTTGTAAATAACGGAGAATTTGACAAGATCAGAGAACTGACAGCAGAAGCACGAAAACTGGTTGATTCCATCCGAAAATAATCGGAGGTATTACACATATTCATATTCACAAAAAACAGGATCCTGCATGAAAACAGGGTCCTGTTTTTTACACACATACCCTTCATACAATAAAAAAACCCCTATAAACCCAAACTCTCCCCCTCTATCCCAACCCCATCGTATGAGTTAAGATAATATCAACAAAGGAAAACAAAAACAAATAAATAAGGAGGGAATGGAATGAATGAGGTCATTGTCTCCATGAACAATATCAGCAAAAGTTTCCCGGGTGTTAAGGCTCTGGATCATGTAAAATTTGAGCTGCGTTCTGGAGAAGTCATGGCGCTGCTGGGAGAAAATGGAGCCGGAAAATCGACCCTGATGAAAATCCTCAGCGGTGTATATACCAGAGACGAAGGAACGATGGAAATCTTCGGAAAATCCTATGACGACCTAACACCAAAGCAGGCCCAGGAAGCAGGAGTAGCCATTATCCATCAGGAATTGAACATGTGCAGGCACTTAACAGTAACGGAGAACATGTTCCTTGGAAGAGAAGTAAAAGGTGGTTTATCCTTAAATAATGCGAAGATGCGGAAAGAAGCCAAGAGGGTTCTGGACGATCTTCGAATCGACATCAGTCCGGATCAGATCGTAGGAGATCTGCCAGTATCCAAACAGCAGATGGTTGAAATTGCAAAAGCACTTTCCATCGATGCAAGGATCCTGATCATGGACGAGCCTACATCCTCTCTGACAGCAAAAGAAATTGATGATCTTTTCCGTATCATCCGAAAGCTGAGGGACGAAGGAAGAGGAATCGTATACATTTCACACAGACTGGAAGAACTGTCCCATATCGTGGACAGAGTTACCATCATGCGAGATGGACAATACATAACAGACGGTAATTTCAAAGACATGGACATGGACTACATTATCAAAAATATGGTAGGCCGTGAAATCAAAGAAAAATTCCCGAGAGTGGAATGCAGGAAAGGCAAGAAGATTTTTGAAGTGAAAAATCTCAATGCCGGAAAAATGGTCCGAGATATCAACTTCTCTTTATATGAAGGCGAGATCGTAGGATTTGCGGGACTGATGGGAGCCGGAAGAACGGAGACTACAAGAGCCATCTTCGGTGTTGATCCGAAAGACAGCGGAGAGTTTTATGTGGATGGTAAAAAAATCGAAGTCAACTGTCCAATGGATGCCATTCGAAACGGTGTTGTGCTTGCTCCTGAGGATCGTAAAAAAGACGGTCTCTGTACGAAACTGAGCATCCGTCAGAACCTGGCACTGCCAAATCTTGACCTTGTATGCAATAAGATGGGTGTGATAAACTCAGGAAAAGAAGATGCTCTTTGCGAAAAAGCAGTGAAGGATCTCCAGATTAAAACACCGAATGTGGAAATTGATTCCGGCAATCTTTCTGGTGGAAACCAGCAGAAAGTAGTTGTTGGAAAATGGCTCGCAAGAGATTCAAGGGTTGTTATCTTTGATGAGCCCACAAGAGGAATTGATGTTGGCGCAAAGGTAGAAATTTACAATCTGATGAATGAGCTGAAAAAACAGGGAATTGCAGTTATGTTTGTATCCTCTGAAATGCCGGAGGTCATGGGAATTGCAGACCGTATCATCGTAATGTGTGACGGACGTATCACCGGTGAGGTTTCAGCAAGGGAAGCCACCCAGGACGAGATCCTTACAATGGCAACATCCTTTGAAAACAAGAGTATTAAGGAAACTGAGGGAGGAAGTAAAAATGAATAGTAAACAGCAACGCCCTTTAAAGAAATTATTGGGAATCAGGGGAATGGGGGCAGCACTTACCGCATTCGTGGGGCTGATCATTATTTATATCGCATTTGGTATCATTAACCCGGCGGTTTTTTCAGGACAGAATATGTTGAACCTGCTGCGTTCCATGTCCAAGTACCTGTTGATCGGTATTGCACAAAGTTACGTACTGATCACTGGAAACATTGACCTGTCAATCGGATCCATGGTCGGAATGAGCGCCATGATCGCAGCTACCTTAATGACAACAGGAATGGTACCATTCCTTGCAATTGTGATCGCACTTATTGCCTGTCTGGTAGTTGGTGTGGTAAATGGATATCTGGTTGGAAAATTTAAACTCCCTCCATTTATTGCAACTCTGGGAACCATGTTCGTAGCACGAGGAATTGCCTACATGGTAAACGGAAACAGAAATACAGATGCCATTGCAACAGGTGTTGGAAAAGAAACGGCTGATGCATTCCAAAATTGTTTTTATTACGGTAAAACGCTTGGCATTTATAACACATTCTGGATCGCACTTGTTATTTTTGTTATATTTTTCTTTATCTTATCCAAGACACGTACAGGCCGTCATATTTACGCAATCGGTTCTAACGTGGACGCGGCAAAGCTTTCTGGTGTAAACGTAGTTTCCACCACAGTAAAGACTTATCTGGTAAGCTCCGTATGCTCCTGTGTAGTTGGTCTTATCCTTTGCGCACAGGCTGGTATGGGAAATATGGAAGCTGGAAACATGTACGAGATGTATGGCGTAGCAGCCGGCGTAATCGGTGGCGTTTCCCCACTTGGAGGAACTGGAATCCTTCTTGGAACCTTCGCAGGTGCAGCTGTCTGGCAGACTCTGGAAAATGGTCTGAACATGATCGGTGCACAAGTTGGTATCCAGCGAGTTGTAATCGGCGTGATCGTAGTTGCAGCCGTATTGCTGGATGTAGTTGTAAGAAACGGACAGTTTGGCAAACACAGAAAAAAATAACCGCAAGAAAACAGTATTTTTCACAGGAAAATGAAATCGACAACTGAATATGGGAGATGTAAAATAATTTCATGAAACTAAACCGCAAATGGAGAAGGCGGGTAGTTATAAAAAATAATTTTTAGGAGGATTTTTACAATGAAAAGAAAACTTTTAGCTATGGTATGTGCAGTATCTATGATCGCTTCCCTTGGAGCAGCTACTGTTTATGCATCAGATGATGTTAAGGCTACAGGCGATGAGAAAATTGCGCTGATCACAATGGACTCTATCGACCAGCACTGGATCACCCTGAACGAAGGCGCTCAGGAAGAAGCAAAAGAGCTTGGTGTAACAGTTGACTTCATGTCCCCGAATACAAAAGATGACGCTCAGCAGATCGAGTGTGTAAACAATGCAGTAGCAGGCGGTTATGATGCAATCATGGTTGCTGCAAACGGACCAGACGCTATTTCTTCCGCACTTCAGGAAGCAAAAGATCAGGGAATTAAGATCGTATATGTTGATTCCCCTGCAAATGTAGAGGCAGAAGCTACTTTCTCCACAGACAATGAGGCAGCTGGAACAACAGCAGGAGAAGAGATGAAGAAGGCTCTTGAGGATGCTGGTATTACATCTGGTAAAATCGGTATCATTAATGTAAACGCAGCTACTGATTCCTGCGTAAACCGTGAGGAAGGCTTCCGCGCAGCATTTGACGGCACAGACTTCGAGATCATGGAAACCCAGTACGGCGAAGGTGATGCTGCAAAATCCCAGAGTATCGCAGAGAACTACATTACACAGGGTGTTGTTGGTATCTTCGGATGTAATGAAGGCTCCACAACTGGTGCCGGAAATGCCATCAAAGCAGCTGGAAACGCTGACATCATCGGTGTTGGTTTTGATAAATCTGACGCGATTCTGAACCTGATCGACGACGGATATCTTCTTTGCACAATGGCTCAGAACCCAGATGTTATGGGATCTGAAGGCGTAAAAGCAGCTGTAAAAGCAATCAACGGCGAGGAACTCGGCGGAGAAGTTACAGATACAGGTGTATCTGTGATCACAAAGGATTCTGATAAATAATCTGAAATAAAAGGAATATTGTTCATGGAACGTCATGGATATGATGACGGCTGGGGCAGTAATTATAAGGAGCAAGAAACCGTCGGTTTTTCCGGCGGTTTTCTTGCTTAAAATGCTGAAATGGATTATTATTAGAAGTAAGAAAAAGTGGAGAGAGTTTCTAAAAAAATGGGGAAATTTCTTCACAGTAATCATGTAATGGGGACGGAGAACATGGAGATTTTAAAGGTAGTAATTGCAGATGATGAGGTGCGGATCTGCCAGCTGATCCAGGCACTGATCGACTGGGATTCTATGGGAATGAAGGTGGTGGGAATCGCCCACAACGGAGAGGAAGCCTGCGAAATGGTACGGCAGACACAGCCGGATATTCTGATCACAGATATCCGCATGCCAGGCTGCAGTGGCCTGGAGCTGGTAAAAAGGGTGAAGGAGCTGGATTCCGCTCTGGAAGTAATCATAATCAGCGGTTACGCCCATTTCGAGTATGCACAGCAGGCTATCAGTTACGGTGTGGGACATTATCTTCTGAAGCCGGTAAACAAGGGGGAACTGACTGCTACCCTGCAGAAATTGCAGAAAAAGATCGGGGAGCGCAAGGAGTCGGAACTGAATCATCAGGAGCTTGTAAATAAGGCGAAAAGGGATGATGACCATTTACGGGCAAATCTGATCGACCGGCTGCTGGATCAGCCGGATATGCCGGTTTCACAGGACACATTGACGAGCATTTATCATCTGAAAGCAAGACAGGGAGTGTACCAGGCGTTTTGTGTAAAAGTGGATTATGGAAGAAAGATCATTTCTGGCGGCAGAATGGATGGAACAACAGGTCTGGCTGGCGCACGAGAGATCAGCTCCACTTCCAGTGAAATCCTTATGGAAAAAGTACGTGAGGTCCTGGAACGAAATCTGAAAAAAGACAGCCGCGAATTAGTTCTTCTGATTCGTGATGACTATTGCTACGGTATTCTTAACTATCCGGAAAGTGAGAAGGAATCCATCCGCCGGAGCATGAAGAGCAGCCTTACCCAGATGGAAATCCAGAAAAATATGTTTCAGCATGTAAGCTTTTCCATGGCAGTTGGAGCTGCATACAAAGAGGCAGAGCATTTGGCTGACTCTATGCAGGAAGCCCGAAAACTGATCCAGGAAAGGCTGGTAAAAGGGGACGGACGGGTTCTTGACTGTCTGGGAAAAGCTTCAGAAATCCAGGAGAGCGAGTTGCTGAAAAAGTATCTTCGTGAGATTACTCATGCCGTAGAAATTTCCAGCATTCAGAATGCAGCAGAAGCAGTAGAGGATTTGCAGGATACGGTAAATAAGGCGAAAGAAATTCGTGGCAGCGAGATTTTTGAACTGGTGTATGCAGCAGCTGATATTTTTGCGGCAAGTATTCGGATTCCAGAGCGTACTGCTACTGTGGAGGAATTCCGTAAACAGTGTGATAAATGTGGAAAAATAGAGGAAATTTTTTCCTGTCTTGGGGATTTCCAGAAAAAATATATCCAGGAGCAGGCTGAACGCTATGAAACTGATACTATCCGCCCGGTTCGCAAGGCAAAGGAATATATCCAGAACCATTTCAGTGATCCGCTGACTTTAGAGGAAGTCAGCGAGATAGTGGGACTTAGCACTGCTTATTTCAGTGCCTTATTCAAGAAGACAGAAGGAGAAGGTTTTGCAAAATATCTGATCAACGTGAGAATGGAACAGGCCAAGCTACTCCTTCGGGAATCCAATCTTCCAGTAACAGAAATCTGCAGGAGGGTAGGATATAACGATCCGAAACATTTCACACATACCTTTGAGAAAGCGGCAGGGGTGAAACCCTCTACATATAGAAAATTGTATGGATAAATCAAAAATGAAATTTAAAGAAAAACTGAAATACATATCCAACCGGGCTCTTGTCCTGGGAACGGTAGTCTTCGGGAGTTTTATTATTCTGGCGGTAATTCAGCTGTTATTGGCATATAAAGGCGAAACACCCTGGTGGATGGCCATAATTATAACAATATTTGCAATTTTGTTTCCGATTGTATTCTGGCTGTGGATTCACCGCCCTTACATGCGCTGTGAAAAAATGACGGATCGTTTTCTGGATGGTTATATTTTTTCCGAAAAAGAAGATATGGAACTCTTGAACCTGACTCCAAGCATCCAGAAGCAGATGAAAATGGTAGACCGCATTGTGCGTTCTCCCCAGTATATGGATCTGAACAAAAGACAGGCTCAGTACCTGGCTTTGCAGAATCAGATCAATCCCCACTTTCTTTACAATACACTGGAAAGCATCCGTGGAGAAGCTATTATTGCAGGTCTGGACAGCGTTGCAGATATGACAGAAGCCCTGGCAAGATTTTTCCGTTACACCATTACCAAGGTGGAGAATCTGGTTTCTGTGGAGGAAGAACTGGATAACTGTGAGACTTATTTTGGAATTCAGAAATATCGTTTCGGGGACCGGCTGCAGCTTCATATTGATTATGATATTGCAGAGTATGAAAAGATCATGAACTGCAGAATCCCCAAACTGACGTTGCAGCCGATTCTGGAAAACAGCATTATCCATGGCGTGGAGCTGAAGGTTGGCGGTGGAAATCTTTATATCCGTTTTCAGTGTACAAAGGATCGCCTGCTCATCCGTATTTCAGACGATGGGGTGGGAATGGACGAGATGACTTTAGCAAAGCTGAACCAGAAGCTGGGCAAGTCAACCAAGGCCATTCACGACAATGAAGAAAAACAGGGCGGAATTGCTCTGGTGAATGTGAATAACAGAATCCATTTGATCTTTGGGGATGAATATGGCATGCATGTTTATTCTGTACCAGGAGAAGGAACAGATGTGGAGATCACCATCCCTATACTTACTGACGACAGACAGGTGAAAAACAGGAGCGTGTTGGTATGAGAAACGAAGTTCTCAGAATGGAGCGTGTGACGTATAAAGAGGATGAGGTTGTGAAGCTGGAGGACTTCAATCTTCAGATTTTTCAGGGAGAGATTATGGGATTTATGCCTGTTAACAGTCATGGAAAAACAGCTCTTCTGAAGCTTCTGGAACGGAATCTTCCCCTCTATGACGGTTATATTTATTATGGAGGGGAAAAGGTAAACACCTGGAAAGAGAATTACAAGGCAGCAAACAGGATCAGCATTATCCAGGAGAAAAGTTCTCTGGCAGGAAATCTGAACATTGCAGATAATATTTTTGTCCTGCGTCCGGGCTTTCGCCAGTGGGTGATCCGCACAAAGATCCTGAACCGGCAGATGGAACCTTTTTTAGAAGATATCGGAATGGACATTCCCCTTAATAAAGATGTGGAGAAGCTTTCTACTTTTGAACGGATCATTGTAGAATTGCTCCGGGCTGTGATTATGGGATATCATCTGATCGTGCTGGACGAAGTTGGAGCCCTTGTCAGTGATGATGAGTTGAAAAAGCTCCATGGAATTATCCGTCGTTATGTGAAAAAAGGGTTTTCTTTTCTTTATATCTGTTCTCATCTGGAAGAGATTTCCAGTATCTGTGACAGATGTGCGCTGTTTACCAATGGAAGAATCCAGAAGATTCTGGAAAGAGAGGAGCTGTTCAATGATCCGCCCGTAACTTACATGACGGAATATAACGACATGGTCCGTTATCATACGGAAAAAAGGGAAGGGCAGCAGGCTGCACCGGTTGTTTTTCAATGGAAGGGCTACGGAGAGGATGCAGCCTGCAATTTTTCCTTTGATGTGCATAAAGGAGAATGCCTGGCCGTACAGATTATGGATGCCAGGGGAATGGAGGAGCTACGGAAGATTCTGACCGGAGATATTTTACCGGAAAGTGGAGAAATCCTGTTGAATGGGAAGCAGACAGAGATTCCGGGAAATGGCAGGATTGCAGTAATCCAGGAACGTACTACAAAAACCATGATTTTTCCGAAACTGGATTATATGAATAATCTCTGTATTTGTCTGGCAGAAAAAGTTCCTTCAATCTGGCACAACAAACGTCTTCAGAAAAGTATTCGGAATGAATACAGTCCCATATTAGGGACAGATGTTTTTGAAATGCCGGTGGAGGAACTGAGTGAAAAGCAGAAGTATCAGCTGGTGTATACAAGAGTATTTTTGCAGAAACCGGAGATTCTGTTTTGTATTCAGCCTTTCTGCGGCGCTGATCTTGCTCACAGGATGTTTATCTGGAGTATGTTGGAAAAGTTCCTGGATAAGGGGATTTCGGTGGTGATCTTATCTTTGAATTTATCGGATTCCCTGGCTATGGCAGATCGCCTGTTGATTCTTGGGGAAAATGGGAAAAAGAAGGAAATTGTAAGAGAAAATTTCCATAAGATTACCTCGTCGGTGCCCTGGCTGCATAGGTATCCGTCAGAGAGAAAATAAAATGTATAAAACATAATACTAATAATTCGGATTGTATTTTCAAACACGCTCCAGAGCCTAAATAAGAAGCCCATGGCAACAGAAATAAAATTGCCATGGGTTTCTTTATAACTAAAATTCAATTTCAGTCAATCTTCAGAATCAGTTCCAGCACCCGTCTTGCACAGTGCTCTAATTCCGGGCGGCCAAGCTGTCCCATTTCCATGGCCTTTTTCACACGTTCTGGGAAACCAGTTCCCATTTTTACGTCATTTCCGGCCTTGATTTCTTTGTAATGCTCTGCTCTTGTCCACCAGTCAGTGGTGACCATTCCCTTGAAGCCCCACTCGCCGCGGAGAACATCTTCCAGAAGCTCACGGTTCTCAGAAGCGCGGTGACCATTGATTGCATTGTAGGAGGACATGATCGTCCATGGCTGTGCTTCTTTTACAATGATCTCGAAACCTTTCAGATAGATCTCGCGAAGTGCACGCTCGGAAACACGGGAATCGCTGTGCTTTCTGTTGGTCTCTTTGTTATTTGCTGCGAAATGCTTTACAGAAGCTGCAATGTGCTGGGACTGGATACCTTTTACCATAGCTGCGCCCATTTTTCCGGCAATCAGCGGATCCTCGGAATAGTACTCGAAGTTTCTTCCACAAAGCGGATTTCTGTGGATATTTACTGCAGGGGTAAGCCATACAGCAAGATTGTTCTCCTTCACTTCTTCGGCGCCAGCCTGTCCAACCTGCTGAACAAGAGCCGGATTCCAGGTGCAGGCAAGAAGGGTTGCACAAGGCCATGCTGTTGTGTTCATGCTGCATTCCCCGCTGATACGAAGACCGGCAGGACCGTCTGCTGTCATAATGGATGGAACACCATAATCCGGAAGATTTCCAAAGCCGAAGGTATTGGAAACACCTACGTTTGGCTGTCCTCCAAGAAGATGAATCAGATCGTCATCGCTTAACTGTTCCATAAAATCATCCAGGGAAAGCCTGCCTTCTGCTACATCAATAAACTGTTTTCTGCCAAAGTTGTCGAAAAGTGTGCCACGTGTACAGCAGCGGACTGCAGGGGTAATACCTTCCTCAGTGCCCGGCTCCATTTTCTCAAATACGCATTCGTTCATGTCATTGCATGCAGACTGTGGAAGCTCCTCAAAACTGCCGTCAGAGAGCATACGCTCTTTCAGGCTGGTTGGAACAAGATGAGCTGTCAGCTGCTTTGTGATTACATTTTCAGCCAGTTCCATTGTCAGGATGCTCTCCTTAGTGTCGCGCACAGAAGTTCCAATATAGAACTTATAAGTACCTTTTTCCAGAATATATGCGGATTTCTTGATTTTTCCAAGGTCATCGTAGGAAGCCATGTCAGCCTTTGCAAAGGAAAGGCGGATCTGCTGTGTCTCGCCTGGCTGAAGAAGACGGGTTTTTGCAAAAGCGGCAAGCTGGCGGGCTGGTTTCTTCAGAAGTCCCTGTGGAGCTTCGAAATAAATCTGGACAACTTCTTTTCCAGCCAGGTTACCGGTGTTGGTTACCTGAACCTCAGCGAAAATCTGATTCTCTGTTTCCCACATAGCGATGGTGTCCAGGCCAAAGGTGGTGTAGGAACGTCCATATCCAAATGGATAGATTACTTTTTTTTGTGCCCCTGGAAGAGTTTCAAAATAGCGGTAGCCTACATAAATATCTTCCGTATAGTTTACATAATCAAAAGACTCATGGAAGTTGGCAGTGGATGGATAATCATTTACGTCTGCGGCAAAAGTGTCAGCCAGCTTACCGGAAGGATTTCCTTTGCCGGTGAGAAGCTCCGCCATGGCAAGTCCGCCTTCCATGCCTCCTTGCCATCCAAGAAGAGCGGAGGAAATCCGGTCGTCATTTTTTACCCAGGAAAGATCCATGATTCCGCCGATGTTGAGAACTACCACGATATCATCGAAGCGTTCTTTTACCATGGAAAGCATTTCTTTCTCACGGGCAGTGAGATAGAAGTCGCCATCCGGGAAAATTTCGCCGGAAATTTTCGGCATGGTGGTTTCCGTATCCCATGGATTAAATTCGTTGTTGCATTCAATACTGGAACGGTCCCAGCCTTCGCCGGAGAAACGGCTGATCACAACAACAGCAACGTCAGCAAATGCTTTTGCGCCGTCAGCAAGTTCTGGGGAAAGCTCTGGCTCTACCGTCATTCCTGGTGCGGCACCTTTTTCATACTGGTGCTGGATATCGGTGCGGTAAAATGCGGATAATGGTTCATAGATCTGAACGGCGCCTTCCTGCATTTTCAGCCCGTCGTAAAGGTTGTGTACATAAGAAACCATAACATCACCGCTTCCGCCGCCGCCTTTTACATAGTCGAAGCTGCCCTTGCCGAAAAGGGCGATGCGTGTGCCCTCAGCAAGAGGAAGCAGATTTTTCTCATTTTTTAAAAGAACCATACCTTCCTTGGCGGCTTCTTTGGAAAGAAGGATATGTTCTTTGCTTGCGGTAACACGGCCGCTTTCCTTAAGGGGAAGGTTTGGCTGGAATTTAACTCTGGTCCATTTGTTCATTGTGGGATGTCCTCCTGTAGATAAATTTATAATTAGAAAGTTTTTTTCGTGTAGTTGCCTTGATATTGCTATTGTACTGGAAAAAGCGGTGGTGTACTAGATGGTTTATTGCTTCTTTTATAGGTCTTTCTTGATATTATAGATGAAATATTATATATTATCATAAAGAATAAATGGTATATTTTGATTTTAAACCTGTAGCATAAATGTTGTATTTTGATTTTAAACCTGCAGCATAAGTGTTGCGTATTATGGAAGTCGGGAAATTTGAGTGAAAAAAGAAGGTGAGGCATACTATGAGAGCAGAATATGAAAACGTGCTGGATGATCATTTGGGGAAAATTCATTTTACATATGTAAATACCTGGGATGAATTGTTACCGGCGCACTGGCATGAGCATTTGGAAATTATTTATGTGCTTGGCGGTGAGATTACAGCATCTATTAATGATGTGAGTTATGAGTTGAAAAAAGGGGATATTTTTCTGGTAAATTCCAATGATATCCATTATACCCATACGCATGAGGATGCCAGGTATTATCTTTTACAGATCCCGCCGGTTCATCTGGAAAGAATTTCTGCAAAGTGGGAGGGACTGAAATTTCAGGAGTTTATAAGGTCGAAATCAGCTGACGCATGTGTTCAGGGAGAACAACTGGAGAATGTGCAGGGAAAGGGACTTGTTGAGATGAGGGAGAATCGAAAGTCTACAAATCGGGCTGATGATCTGTATGATCAGTTGAGAGACGTATTTCGGAAAATTGCAGGCTTTTATGAAGAAAAAAAAGAAGGCTATCATCTTCTGGTGCTTTCTGCTGTTTACCGTTTACTTTATTTTCTTTATACAGAAGGAATCAGGAGTGAGGAAGATACAGAAAACGCTCACGGCACTTTGCGAGACTTGGAGAGGATGAAGCTGTGCATGGAATTTGTCCGGGAACATTATGGGGAAAGAATTTCCCTTGCCGATGCTGCTGGGCTTTTGTCCATTACACCAGAGCATTTCTGTCGTCTTTTTCGCAAATATACAGGACAGACCTTCCTGGCTTATGTAAATCAGATCCGCATGGAGCATTTCCACACAGATCTTCTGGAGACAGATAAAAATATAACATTTCTTCTGGATAAAAACGGGATTACCAATTACAAAGGTTTTTTGCGGAAATTTAAGGAAGCTTATGGGGAATCGCCGAAGGAAGTAAGAAGAAAACAGCTGGGAAAAAAGTAAGAATGATTTTTTAGGAAGGCGCTGAAAATAACAAGCAGGACAGATTAAATGTCTGTCCTGCATTGGTTTATAACTGCGCTTTATTTTTTACCAGCATTTCATGAATGATATTCTGAGTATAAGCACCCAGATGTTTTTTGTCTTCTTTTTCCAGCTGGTCTATGTAGATTGGTTTGCCATATTCCAGGATAACGTGGGTTTTCTTAACTCTTGGAAAATGGTTTTCCCAGATATCAGCGGAGCCGCTGATCGCCATCGGGATGATCGGACAGTTTGTCTTTGCGGCAATTTTGAAGCTGCCCTCATGGAATGGAAGCATGTCCAGTTCATCTTCATTTTTGTTTCGTGTACCCTCTGGGAAAATGCAGATGGAAATGCCGGATTTCACTTTCTCAATAGCAGTGAGAATGGTTTTCAGTCCCTGCTTCAGGTCATTACGGTTAAGAAACAGGCAGTGAAGACGTTTCATCCAGGTAGAAAGCAGAGGAACCTTTTCCATCTCTTTCTTGGCTATGTAACCGGTACGGATTGGACATCGGGGATAAGTGAGTGGCACATCGAAGAAGCTTCGATGATTTCCGATGTAGAGAACCGGCACATCAGTTGGCACATTCTCTTCTCCAATAACCGTCAGTTTCACACCTGCCACCCACAGGATGAACCGGAAAACAGCCTGGACAATCCGAAGAGAACTGATTTCTTTCGCCATAGGATTGAATTTTCCAATGATCCACTCTATCAGAAGGATGGGAATGGAAAGAATCAGGAATCCAACCACTACGATCACGCATAAAATAAAACGAATCATATGATTTTCCTTTCTTTGATCTGTGCCTCATGCGTAGGAAGCATGTTTTGGCATATTGTTTATGTCTATTATATGTAATTTGAAAAATTCTTGCAATAAATCTTTTTATTCCTCATACAATAAAATAAATGGAGATTGCTGTTTGCTGTGTTTAAAGGCTGAGCATCAGATGAACAGCAATGAGACATCTGAGGTGGCAGAATGAAAAAAACAAAAGCAGTTCTTCTGGGAGTAATTTTGTGGTCACTGCTTTTGATCAGTGGATGCAATTTTATCCGCATTGAGGAAGAGCCGCGGAAGCCTCTGGAGTATTCCATTGTAAAAAATGAAGAGATACCGGCAGAACTGGCTGCCCTGATACAGGAGAAAAAGAAGAATGAATTTCAGCTGACCTATCAATGTGAAAAAGACTTGTTTCTTGTAAAAGGATACGGGGAGCAAATGAGCGGAGGTTACAGTATTTCCGTGGAAGAACTGGGGTGGACTTCCCAGGCTGTTTTTTTTCGGACGCAGCTGATCGGTCCATCCGATGAGAAGGTGGTACTCAGTCCTCCGTCTTATCCTTATATTGTAGTGAAAACGGAGTATCGGAAGGAGTCAGTCATATTTGAGTGAAAACTAGATTGTGTTTGAAAAAGGCTTTCTGCAAGATGGGCGCAGCAATTTTTCAAACATGCTCTAATACAATGTAAGTTTGCTTTCCGTGCATCGCAAAGCGGTTACCGTGAAGGTGCTGAACCGTTACATTTATTGAGATTTGACATAGTAGATTGCCAAAAAGGAGTGGAAAATCGTGGAATTAAGAAAAGAAAGTGTGCAGATGCTTCAGATAAAAAGCCGTGCAGCCAGCCAGGTGACGTTTGATACAGATTATAATGTACCAGATGCAAAGCCAGATGTGGGTCGACTGATCCAGAGCAAGGGTGACGTTTCCATGGATGAAGTGCGTCTCAGCGAGGGCAAGGCATTTATCAGCGGAAACCTGAACGTGGATATTCTCTATGTGGGGGAAGAAAACCAGAAGGTGAGCAGTCTGGGGGCAAAACTGCCTTTTGATGAGACTTTGAACCTGGAAGGGATTGCAAGTGGGGATAAAATGTGCCTGAAGTGGGAGATTGAGGATCTCAGCGTGCACATGATTCATTCCCGAAAACTAAACATAAAAGCAATTGTCACCTTTTATGCAGTGGTAGATGAAATGGCAGGAATTCAGCTTCCGGTGGAAATCAGTGAGGAGGGAATTTCAGTAAAAAGGAAGAAAGTCCGTTTAATGAGTCTTATGGTACATAAAAAGGACACTATGCGGATTAAGGATGAAGTGACTTTAGTGTCCAATAAACCGAACATTGAACAGCTTTTGTGGTATACCATTGATGTCCGTGGAATGGATCTGCGTCCAGAGGATAATGTAGTGAAGGCAAGAGGGGAACTGTCAGTTTTTGTCCTTTATTCGGGAGAAGATGAGGAAAATCCGCTTCAGTGGGCGGAGTATGTGCTTCCATTTAATACGGAAGTGGAGTGTACCGGTTGTATGGGAGAGATGATTCCTAATATTGGCTTTTCCGTTATGCACCAGAGCATTGAAGTAAAACCGGATTCCGATGGGGAAGAACGGGTGATGAGTGTAGACACGGTGCTGGAACTGGATATGAAGCTTTACCGCGAAGAAGAGCATGACCTGATCCTGGATGTGTACTCGCCTTTGAAAGAATGCATTCCTCAGGGAAAAGAGATGTGTCTGGAAAGTCTCCTGGTACGGAATGACTCCAAATGCCGCGTATCTGACCGTATTGAACTGAAGGAAAGCCAGGGGAAAATCCTGCAGATCTGTCACAGCCAGGGACGTGTAAAGGTTGAGAAAACGAAAATTGTAGAAAATGGAATCCAGGCTGATGGAATTGTATTTATGAAAATTCTGTATATTACAGGAAATGATGAAATGCCATTCTATTCTGTTGATGGAATGATCCCTTTTTCCCATATAATTGAGGCAAACGGGATCAACGAGGACAGTATCTTTTTTCTGCAGGCAGATCTGGAACAGCTGTCAACGTCTATGATCGACAGCAATGAGATTGAAGTGAAGGCTGTGATCAGTCTGAATGTGCTGGTGCTTCAGTGTGAAAACCGGATGATCATAAGCAAAGTGGAGGAGCGTCCCCTTGATATGGAGAAAATTCAGGCAATGCCGGGAATTACGGTGTATGTGGCGAAAAATGGGGATTCTATGTGGGATATTGCGAAACGATTTTATACTACAGTAGAGGAAATCTGCGAGCTGAATGAACTGGAAGAGGACAGAGTTGTACCTGGAATGCCGCTGCTGCTGGTGAAGAAGGTGGAAGGGTAAGGCTGCTTTCTGTTTGCTGCATATATTGGAGAAAACCTTTTCAAACATGCTCTGGTCACGTTGTGGACAGTAACGATATATATAGAATGAGAAATTTCCTCGCATAAATGTATTGAAAAAAATACAAAAATATTTTACAATAAAAGCATTGATAAAATTGTATACAAAGTACAAAGAAACTGCTGCTCTTAGAGCCTGCCAGAGGTTTTATGTGAGCGGCAGCTACAAGCGGAGGAAATTATGCGTTTACGTGCACTTGCAAAGATAAATCTGGGACTTGACGTGGTTGGAAAACGTGATGACGGATATCACGAAGTCCGTATGATCATGCAGACCATACAGATGTATGACGTGCTTGAAATTGAGAAAAAAAAGGAGCCGGGAATTGTCCTTACCACGAACATTCCTTACGTTCCTACTGACGAGCGGAATCTTGTATATAAAGCGGCGAAAATGTTAATGGATGAGTTTGATATAAAAGAGGGGCTTACCATGAATCTGGAGAAGTTTATCCCGGTAGCAGCCGGCATGGCTGGTGGAAGCTCTGATGCGGCAGCTGCTTTTGTTGGAGTGAACCGCCTGTTTGGACTGGGACTTTCTGAGGAGGAGCTGATGAAGCGTGCTGTGAAGGTTGGAGCGGATGTTCCGTATTGTGTGATGCGCGGAACTGCTCTTGCAGAGGGAATCGGGGAGAAGCTGACCAGACTTCCCAGAGTACCTCACTGCTATGTGCTGGTGGGAAAACCAGGGGTAAATGTTTCAACCAAGACTGCTTATGAGAACCTGAAACTGGACGATCCTGCTGTGGTTCATCCGGATATCGACGGTATGGTGGCAGCTGTCAGAAATGGTGATCTTGATGGAATGATTTCCAGAATGGGGAATGTATTCGAGCCGGGAATTATCAGCAAATATCCTGTGATCCAGGAAATCAAAGATCTGATGGAGAGTAACGGAGCACGTAAGGCCATGATGAGCGGAAGTGGTCCTACTGTATTTGGCATTTTTGATGATAAGGAGAAAATGGAGCGGGCAGCAGCTGTTCTCAGGGAGAGCAGACTTGCGAAGACGGTTTTTGCCACAGATGTTTTTTAGCGGAGGGAAATACAAATGACAAGTGATTTTACAGTGCATATGGATGAGTATCTTCCACTTAGGGAGGTTGTTTTTAATACATTGCGTCAGGCAATCCTGAAGGGAGAACTGAAGCCGGGCGAGAGACTTATGGAGATTGCCCTTGCGGAGAAGCTTGGGGTGAGCAGAACTCCTATCCGGGAAGCCATGCGTAAGCTGGAACTGGAAGGTCTGGTTGTGATGATCCCGAGACGTGGAGCCCAGGTTGCCAATATTACAGAGAAGGATCTGAATGACGTTCTGGAGGTCAGGATCACTCTGGAAAATATGGCCATTGAGAAGGCCTGTGCCAATATGACAGATGCGGATATCCGGAAGCTGGAGCAGGCGGCTGAGGTTTTCCAGACCAGTACGGCGGAAGGTGACCTGGTAAAGATGGCTGAGGCGGATGTGAATTTCCATGAGGTGATTTATGAAGCTGCTGATAATAAAAGACTGATGCAGGTTCTGAATAATCTTCGCGAGCAGATCTACAGATATCGTGTAGAATATCTGAAAGAGGATGAGTCCAGAAACCGTCTGGTAAAAGAGCATGAGAAAATTACCAGAGCGATTAAGGAACGGGACGTGAAAGCGGCACAGGAGCTGTCTTTTGAACATCTGGAAAATCAGCGGATGGGAATTATTCAGGCGATTCGGGCAGAAGAGTAAACTGAGTGGTTTTCTGGGAGCGGAGCGGGCACATCCTGCCCGCGTTCCTCTTTTGGGGAAGTTGAGAGAAAATGAATATAATTGTTTTTATGGGAGATACTGGGAGAGATAACCAGTGTCTTTTTTTTGTTGCCTGAAAATGGAAAAGAGGAGCAGCGTTGGATAAAAATGATAATATTGTTATGATTTCAAAGGATATTCGAGCAAATGAACGGTATATAAGAGAACGTCTGGCAGATTGTGGAGATATTCAGATCCGGAAGATGCGGCTGGGGGATGAGCGGAAGGTTGACTGTCTGATGGTCTATATTGAGGTAGCGACTTCCAATATGATGCTGGAGGACTCTGCCATTGGAAAAATGGTGGGGCATTTCTGGGAGATTTCACCTGGGGAGATGCAGGAATTTGTGGAATACAACAGTCTGGGAATTGCGGATGTAAAGAAGCTGACTGACATGGAGCAGGTGTTCGCAGGGCTGCTTGCCGGAAATGCGGTTTTCTTTATGGACGGATTTGACCAGGCCATGAAAATTTCCAGTGCCGGTTATCCAAGCATGGGTGTAACAGAAGTGGAGATGGAGAAGGTTCTGCGAGGTTCCAGGGAAGGCTTCTCGGATTCTGTGAAAATAAATTCTGCACTGATCCGGAAACGGCTTCGGGATACCAGATTAAAGGTAGTGGAATTTTATATTGGGGAGAGATCACATACACTGGTCCAGATGGTATACATGGAAGATCTGGTGCAGGAGGAATTTCTGGAGCAGGTGAAAGAGCGGCTTGGAGAGTTTCGAATTGATGGAATCCTGGACAGTGGAATGCTGGAACAGCTGACGGAGGATTCCTGGTTTTCTCCTTTTCCGCAGTATCAGACTACGGAAAGACCGGATCGTGCAGCGCAGGAAATTTTAAATGGAAAAGCAGTGCTTCTCTGTGACAATTCTCCGTCAGCGCTTATTTTGCCAGGTGTCTTTCACAGCTTTATGGAAAGCAGCGAGGACTGGTATAACCGATTTGAAATGGCATCATTTCTTCGAATACTGCGCTATGTGGCACTGGCAGCTGCTACGTTGCTGCCGGGACTTTATCTTGCAGTGATCCGGTTTCATACGCAGATTCTTCCCACGAATATGCTTTTGTCCTTTGCCCAGGCAAGAGAAGGCGTGCCATTTTCCAGCATTGCGGAGCTTGTTCTGCTGGAGTTATCCTTTGAACTGATTCGGGAGGCTGGTGTACGGATTCCGGGAGCGCTGGGAAATGCCATGGGAATTGTGGGAGGACTGATCGTGGGATCTGCTGCTGTGGAAGCGAATCTTGTAAGCCCGATCGTGGTCATGGTTGTAGCGATCACGGCGCTTGGTTCTCTTGCAATTCCAAATGAAGAATTTGCCTCGGCATTTCGGATGCTTAAATATTTCTTTTTGTTTTTGGGAGGATATCTGGGGATTTTTGGAATTGTGACTGGAGTATATCTGACAGTATCACATCTGGCAGGACTTCTCAGCTTTGGAGTCCCATACCTGACGCCCTTTGTCAAACAAAGTACGGATAATGGGACTGGAAGCAAAATTGTGAGAGTGCCATTTAAAAAGAGATGGAGGCGCCCTTCATATGCCAGAAAAAATGAGCGAGTGAGACTGCAAAAAATCCGCAATAAGAACAGGAAGGAAAGGTAACCGAAGTAAATGAAATTTGCAGAAAATAATCGAATCTCCCAGCGTCAGCTCTACAGGCAGATTGTGATTGCGTTTATTGCACCATTAATATTGTGCCTTTTCGAAAACAGAAAAACTCTGGGGCTTGGTGGGCTGGCAGGGACTGCAGCAGCCCTTGCAGCTGTGCTGTTTTATGTGATTTTCCTCGTCCGTCTTCGTTATGCTTTTGCCAGGCCATGCAAAACAGCCGGTGTGGTGTGGGGACGGCTGACCGCGTTGTTTTTTCTTATATACTGTATTCTTGGAGCAGCGTTTCTTTTGAATCTTCTGGGAGAAATTGTTGCAGTTAGTCTGGGAACAGGTATAGGGGAAAAATGGCTTTGTCTGCTCACATTGCTGGTTTGCAGTCTGGGTACGCACAGGGGGATTCAGAGACGAGGCAGAATGGGAGAAGTGTCAGGCGGCGTGGTACTTGCAGCGGTTATGCTTATGTTATTCCTGGCTGTGGGACAGGGAAAATGGGAGTATTTTCAGGAAATGGTCTGGAATTCCTCTTTCTCAGGAAGAAAAATTATGGAAAGTGGATACGATGTGATATGTGCATTTTCCGGATTGGGGCTGCTTCCCTTTGCATTGGACAGTGTAGGAAACAGTAAAGATACAGGGAAAACTGTAAGTTTTGCTGTTTTTACCCTGGGAATTTTGCTTATTCTGACGGAATTGCTGCTTCCTTCAGTATTTGGATGGGGGCGACTGAAATATGAAAGCTGCCCGATTTTGCCGCTTCTGGCAGGTGCGGAGCTTCCAGGGAATGTATTGGCAAGATTTGATGTCCTCTGGATGGGATTTCTTTTATACAGCCTTTTATTTTCTATTGGAAGTTTTTTGCATTATGGTCATTTAATTGTGGAAAAAGCAGATATGGGAACTGGAAAACTGTGGATATCCACTCTGGTTTTTGCCGGAGCTGTGTGGGATATTGAAAGATGGGGAATCAGGAATAGTTTTCCATTATATTTGAAATATATTTTTGTGCCCGGAATGTTGGTGTTTCAGATTATTTTTTTTATGACAGGCAAAAAGAAGTGGAAAAAAAAGCTTGCCGCAGCGTGTGTCTGTGCATTGTTTCTGTTAACCGGCTGTGGTGGTGTGGAACCGGAGAAACGCATGTATCCGCTTGCACTTGGAGCCGATATTACAGAGGGGAGATATCAGCTGACTTACGGAATTCCGGATCTTCCAAAATCTACAGGACAGGAAAAAGACGGGGAAGACCAGGGGAATGCTGCTCCGTCGATTCAGGGAGAAACTTTCCGTGAGATTGAAAATATATACAGCCGGACACAGGAAAAATATCTGGATATGGGACATCTGGAAATTCTGGTTTTGGGCGAGAGTTTGTTAGATGGAGGGCGTTGGGAGCAGGTTCTTGAGTATCTGAAGCAGGAGCCGACTATAGGTGAAAATGTTTATGTGTTTCGCTGCGCTGTGGCATCTGAAGCAGTAGCCTGGGTAAGCCCTCAGGACGTTTCTCTGGGAGAGTATCTTCTTGGGCTGCTGGAAAATAATCCAAATGGAAGCCCGGGACAGGCTGTAACGCTTCGTGAGGTTTATCATGAGTTTTATGAACGTGGTGCTTTGTCTGAATTGCCAGAACTGGAAATTTATGGAAAGGAACTGGAAGTGAAATTTTAGCCGAATCTGCACGCTCCAGGGCAGCTGCGAAAAGCAATAAGCAGAGGGTATGAATGTGATTATTCCGGGCTGGGACAGGGAATACTTTTGATAGAAAGATATGGGAGGTACATTTATGTTCTGTTTAAGAAAAAATAAATATCATATAGCGGCAGCACTTCTGACAGCTGTATTACTTTGCCCAGGCAGTGAAAATTTTAATAAAAATTCCAACCTTCTTGCGTGGTGGGGAACCATTTATCCCCAGTTCTGTTTTATGGAAGCACCGAGGACGGAGAAAGGTCAGAAAGCAGAGCCAAGATTTCATTTCTGGATTGTGGAGACGTTACTGTTCGCAAAAAACACTTCGCGGAATGTTACCAGTGAACCGTAACGTGGGGACACTTAACGCTTTGATGTAGTACAAGCACTTGCACCGCCGCTCCTTTGGTGTTAAAATGAAATACAGATTGCGAATATCGCTTGACTATGAATTTGGAGATAGATAAATGAAAATAGACAGAGATGCGCCTGTTGGTGTGTTTGATTCCGGTATTGGGGGACTTACTGTGGCAAGGGAGATCATGCGGAATCTTCCAGCAGAGAAAATCGTGTATTTCGGCGATACTGCCAGAGTTCCATATGGCAGCAAATCCAGAGAGACTATTATAGGATATTCCCGTCAGATAATCCGTTTCCTGAAAGAGCAGAAGGTGAAGGCGATTGTGGTGGCCTGTAATACAGCCAGTGCGTTTGCCCTGGAGGCAGTTCAGGAAGAATTTGACATTCCCATTCTTGGAGTGATTGAAGCCGGTGCCAAGGTAGCTGCGCAGGTTACCAGAAATAAACGGGTGGGAATCATCGGTACAGAAGGTACTGTTGGAAGTGGAATCCACGCGGAGGTTCTGAAAAAGATCGATCCGGAGATTACAGTAATCGGAAAGCCATGTCCCTTATTTGTACCGTTGGTAGAGGAAGGCTGGACTCATGATCCGGTGACAGTGGAAGTTGCGAGCAGATATCTGAGGGAACTACAGGAAAAAGATATTGATACACTGATCCTTGGCTGTACCCATTATCCACTGCTCCGTTCTACCATCGGACAGATCATGGGAGAGGGTGTTACTTTGGTGAACCCGGCGTACGAGACAGCACTGGAGCTTGGCAGACTTCTGAAAGAGCAGGATATGCAGAGCACCGGACAGGGACAGTCTGATTTCCCATATCGTTTCTATGTGAGCGATCTGGCAGAGAAGTTTAAGGGCTTTGCCAATTCGATTCTGCCATTTGATGTGGAGAAAACGCAGAAGATTGATATTGAGAAATATTGAAAAAGAGAAAGAAATGGAAAAACAATGGAAAAAGAAGTTTTAATTCACGTAAAAGGTTTACATATGATGGACACACCAGAAGGTGATGAGCCAATCGAGATTGTGGTTCCGGGAGAGTATTATTTCCGCAACGGCAGTCATTATCTTCGCTATGAAGAAATGCTGGACGAGCAGGGAGATCCTACTATAAATTATATCAAGATATCTTCCCGGGGAATGGAAGTCCGAAAAAAAGGACAGGTAAATACACATATGGTTTTTGAGCAGGGGAAGCGTAATATGGCATTTTATACCACCCCGTTCGGAACTCTTGAAATGGGAATTTCAGCGACGAATCTGGAATTGGAAGAAAGTGACGGTCAAATTGCCATGAAAGTGAACTATTCTCTGGACCTGAATCAGGAGCATGTGGCAGACTGCTGTCTGGATATTCAGGCGCAGGGGAAGAATACAACTGGGTTTGTGTTGTAGGAACTGTTGGGTAGAAGCATTACAGAAATTAATTTTAACAAGAAGACAGCAGGCGTTCGTTTGTTAGAATGAACTCCTGCTGTTTTTTTTATTGTTATTTGAATCGGTAGCAGTGGACGAATCTGGTATTGGAATCAATATTTTCAGATGAAACCAGTGGTCACTGGCGCTGACATCCACGGTATTCATGAATTTGAAAAGGGTTCCATCGATGACGCTGGTTATGGTAATCCCATGTTTCTGGCAATATATGGTTTTCATTTTTTATGTAATGATGTAAACAAAAGAGGTGCGACTTAAAAGTTTGTTTTTAAGCTGCGCCTTCTTTGTTTAATTCACCAGCCGTAACCAGATACGAAAGCGTAATCTGTAGCTTTTTAAACGTGGGATGTTGTGGACTCCTGGAGAAATTCATTTTATACTATAGTTAAATTATGAGTAGATTTACAAGAAATGAGAATTGGTTATTGTTCAAAGATTGTGAACAGCAATAATTTACGGGAGGAAAACAGAAATGGAACATACATTTTGGATCTGGTATCCGGGAGATTTTGAATTATATCATGCCATGAAGCAGAATTTCAGCCGTGTGGAGAGAGGTTTTGGATGGCCGGCATTTTGGAAGAGTGAGGGCTTCCGCAACCGTGTGGCTTTCCGCCGGACTTATGAATTGGAGCAGGAGACCAGTTTTACTGTATTTTCCAATGCGATTGGTCATGTGCTTGTAACCAGGGAGAATGGGGAGAAGAAATATCCATTTGGAAAGAAGATTACAGTAGCACCTGGAAAGGTGCGGATCTCTATTCATGCAGGCTGTGTGGAGGCATTTCCTTGCGCTTATGTGCAGGGTGAGGTGATCCATTCTGATAAAACATGGAAGGCAGAGGATTATTCCCAGCCATTAGTGCCGGTTGGAGTGTGTAAGTATTTTACCAAGCCGGGACAGAATCCTACTGTGTGGGAATATACAGAAAAAGAGTGCAAGCCGGTGAAAATCAGCGAGATAAACGGTGGCGTGCTGGCAGAGTTTGAGACGGAACTGACGGCGGCGGTTTATGTGAAAAGTAAACGCAGTAATTGTGTTGACAGTACAAGCGAAGATGAGGATTTAGAGGTTTTTTGCGGTGAATCTGAGGACGAAGCTCTTGACCTTGAGCACTGCTACTACAGCTGGCAGCCGAATCCGGTTACAAATCGATGCCCATGCTGTGCAGTCCGTTTTGCATTCATTCCGAATTGCAAAGCCGAAGATGTGGAAATCACAGCATTCTATCAGTATGTAGATTTCCCGAAACGCGCTTCCTTTAAGTGTAATGATGAGAAACTAAATAAAATCTGGGAGGTGGCGGAGCATACCTTCCGTCTTTGCAGCGGTATCTTTTTCCTGGATGGGGTGAAACGTGACAAATGGATCTGGTCTGGAGACGCCTACCAGAGCTTTTTTGTAAATCAGTATCTGCTGGCAGATCCTGATATTGACCAGAGAACTCTTTTAGCACTACGTGGAAATGATCCTATGACAAGACATATCAATACCATCATGGACTATTCCCTGTTCTGGATCCTGGGCGTGCTTTATCATTATGAGGCATATGGTGACCTGGAATTTGTCCGCCAGGTTTATCCGAAAATGTGCTCCCTTATGGAGTTCTGTGAGGGTCAGCTGGATGAAAACGGATTTCTTGTAGGTCGTGAAAATGACTGGATCTACATTGACTGGGCTGACATGGATAAGACTGGTGCCCTTTGTGCAGAGCAGATGCTGTTCGCAGCATGCTGGCAGACCATGGCGAAAGTGAGTGCGGCTCTTGGAGAAGAAAATCCGGAATACATGGAGAAATATGAGAAACTGATCGGGCAGATCCGTAAATTATACTGGGATCAGGAGAAAGGCGCATTTATTGATTCCTTTGAATCCGGTAAGAGAAATGTGACCCGTCATGCCAATATTTTTGCAATTCTTTTTCACATTGCAACACAAGAAGAGCAGGAGAAAATTCTGGCAAATGTAATTAAGAATGATGCAATTCCGGCAATTACAACTCCGTATTTCAACTTCTTTGAACTGGATATGCTCTGCCAGACCGGAAATCTGGAATTTGTACTAAATAAGATTCGCAATTACTGGGGCGGTATGCTGGACCGCGGTGCAGTTACCTTCTGGGAAGAGTTTGACCCGGAGGCACCAGTAGAAACTCAGTACGATATGTACGGCGACCGCTTTGGAAAAAGTCTCTGCCATGCCTGGGCTGCAAGCCCGATCTATTTCCTGGCGAAGTATTTCATGGGGCTGAAATTTACTGGAGTCGGCGGAAAAGAATTTGTGGTAGAACCGCATACTGAGTTTTTCGACAGCTTTGATTGTACATTGCCTGTTGCTGAGGGACAGGTACATATTGTGTGGGATGGGAACGAGCTGAAGGTAGAGAAGACAGCTCACAGACTTGATTTATAAAGTTCTGTGGGCTGTTATTAGCGTAAAAAAAAGGACTGTTCACGCTAATTCTTCCACAGAGATAGGAAAAAGCAGTAAACTGTCAACAGAACGAGAATGCCGAAAAGGTAGTTGGTTTAAGGACAGAGATTTCAGAAAGGAGCAGTTTACTGTATGCAGAAAATTGATTTTAACAAGGATTGGATGTGCAGGTGTCTTACCAGGGATGAGGAAGCTTATCCGGTGACTTTGCCACATGACGCCATGTTGAGTGAGCCGCGTACTCAGGAGAGTACCGGCGAGGGAAATATTGGATGGTATATTGGTGGGGATTACGAATATACCAAGAATTTCTTTGTGCCAGAGGAGTATAAAGGTAAGAAAGTCCTCATTGAATTTGAGGGTATTTACCACAATGGTGAAGTTTACATAAATGGGAAAAAGGCGGCTTACCGTCCTTATGGTTATACCAATTTTTATGTGGATACAGAGGGCTTTTTCCAGTATGGAAAAGAGAATGAGATCAAAGTCATTGCGCGCAATGCTGACCAGCCAAACAGCCGCTGGTATTCAGGAACCGGTATTTACCGTCCGGCTTATCTGTATGTTGGGGAAGAAAAACATATTCCGGTAAACGGCGTGAAAATCCGTACTTTAAGCTATGATCCGGCGAGAATTGAGGTCGTTGTGAAAACTTCTTCGCCTGGAGAGGTTTCCCTGAAGATTGAGTTTGAGGGCTCTAAAGTACTTGGAGTAATTGGTGAAAGTACAAAAATAGGAAATGTAAACAATGACAAAATAATATCATCAGATAATAAAAACATGCAGCCAAATGAATCAGTACAGACTGGAAAAAATGGTCAGAAGAGTGAATTGGCGCAGGTGGAAGCGGAAAAAAATAATCAGGAAGCAGCATACCAGGCCATCTTCCAGCTGGATGTTCCAAACGCAAAGCTCTGGGATACAGAGCACCCGAATCTCTATACCTGTAAAGCAATTTTCGGTGAAGACGAAGTAACTGAAACTTTCGGAATCCGTGAATTGATCTGGAATCCTCAGGTAGGAATGACCATTAACGGAGAGCGTGTGATTCTTCGCGGTGCATGCTTTCATCACGATAATGGCGTGCTTGGTGCATGTACGTATCCGGAAGCAGAAGAACGTAAAATGCGTATTCTCAAAGAAAATGGATACAATGCAGTCCGCTCTGCACATTATCCTTGCTCTAAGGCACTTCTGGATGCCTGTGACCGTGTGGGAATGCTGATGATGGATGAATATGTAGATGTATGGTACATTCATAAGACTAAATATGATTATGCCGGACAGCTTGCTGACTGGTGGAAACAGGATTTAAAAGACATGGTTGACAAGGATTACAACCATCCAAGTGTGATTATGTACTCCACAGGAAATGAGGTTGCAGAGACTGCCCAGAAGAAGGGAATTGCCCTTACCGGTGATATGACAAACTATCTTCACAGCCTGGATTCCACCCGTCCTGTTACCTGCGGAATCAATATTTTCTTCAATTTCTTAAGCTCCATAGGACTTGGCGTTTACAGTGATGACAAGGCAGAAAAGACAGCTGCTTCCAAGCCGGAAAAGAAGAAAAAGCCAGTAGGAAGCGAGTTCTATAATACTCTTGCCTGTCTGGTTGGAGACTACTTTATGAAGTGCGGTGCTACCCTTTATCCGTGCGATTTAAGGACGAAGGATGCCTACGCAAACATGGATATCGCAGGTTATAATTACGGTATTTTCCGCTACAAACATGATCTGAAAAAGTACCCGAACCGTCTGATTCTTGGAAGTGAAACCTTCTGTAAAGATGCGTATAGTTTCTGGAAAATTGCCAAAAAAAATAAAAGAATTATCGGTGATTTTGTGTGGGCAGGATGGGATTATATCGGAGAAGTCGGGGATGGTGCAGCAGAGTATTCTGACTATAAATTTGAAGATCCAGCCACGAGAATGACAGGTGGAAATGGTCGAATTGACCTGAATGGAAAGCCGCGTGCAGAGGCTGCATATACTCGAGTTGCTTTTGAAAGAGAGACAGGTCCGTTTATTGCAGTTGATCCTGTTTACCAGAAAGAGAAGCTTCGTCTTACCGGCTGGCAGCTGACAAAGGCTCTGGAAAGCTGGGCATGGGATGGCTGTAACGGAGAACCGGCGAAGGTAGAAGTTTATGCAAGGGCTGCACAGGTTGAGCTGTTTATCAATGGCAAAAGTGCTGGTAAAAAGAAAGTGAAAAAATGCCGTGCAAACTTTAATATCACCTATCAGAATGGGGAGATAACGGCGGTTTCTTACGATGAAAACGGAAGAGAAATCAACCGTTATTCATTACATACAGCAGGAAAAGAAACGGTTCTTCAGGTGCGCCCAGAGGAGAAAACCGTGAAACCGGAGGGCCTTGCATTTATTCAACTGCAATACACAGATAGCAAGGGAATCTGGAAACCAATGGAGAAACATAACATAAAAGTAACAGTAGAAAATGGTGTCCTAAAGGGACTCGGAAGCCCGGCTCCTTATGTAAAAGGGAATTATACTGACCATACTGTGGCGACTTATTATGGTGAGGCAATGGCAGTTGTACAGGCAGATGGAAACGGACCGGTGAAGGTTACCGTGGCAGATGAAGAACGGTTTTATGTGGTGGAAATTCCATGTGAATGAAGTGAAAGACTTATGATTTAAGGTGGAAAAGAGGTTGAACAAATGAAGAAAAAAGGTTTTATCATAGGTGGAATCTGTCTTGCTGCTATAGTTGGTATTCTAGGTTACAATCATGAAGCTGTTCGTGTGGTTTTTCATAATGTATACTCTCCATCAGTGAAATTGGATGATTCTTCCAAATGGAATGGTGGAAAAGCTTATGAGAAGCTGCCATATTCTGAGACTTCCGAAAATGATTATCTGGATCTGTATGTGCCGGACAGTGAAGAACCTATGCCGTTGATCATATTGGTACATGGGGGCGGCTTCGTATACAATGACAGCCAGTCCCGTCAGGCGCAGCTGATGTACCGCTATTTCCGCGATCATGGATATGCATGTGCATCCGTTAACTATCGTCTTGCCCAGGAAGCAGCCTTTCCGGCCGGAGTGGAAGATGTGAAATCGGCAATCCGTTTTCTTCGTGCAAATGCAGAGAAATATGGATATGATCCGGAGCGTTTTGCAATCTGGGGAGAGTCAGCTGGGGGGTATTTATCAGTGATCTGTGGCGCTTCCAATGATGAGGAATTTAATAGTGTTCCATTTATCGGAGAAGATAAGAACCATCCTGTTTCCAGTGAAGTTCAGGTGATTCTGGACTATTACGGCTGTATGGAATTCGGAACTATGGAAGATGATTACAGGGAGCTGAGGATTCCAAAAATTGTCCGCTGGGCGGCCAGCCTGTGGCTTCAGGGAGCAATTAAAGATACCGGCTACGAAGATGTAGAATCTTATTGGATGCGCAAGGATGTAAAAACTCTTACTGAGGATGAGAAAAACAATTATAGTCCATTATATTATATTGAGAAAAATCTTACGGAGAAAAACAGCCCGGATATATTGATCTGGCATGGTGATGCGGATTTAGATGTTCCGTATCTGCAGTCTGAGAGACTGAATGCACTGCTTACAAGAATTGTTGGGACAGATAAGGTGGAATTTAAGCTTTTTCATAATTATAAGCATGCGGCAGATCAGCTGTACAGTGATGAAAATCTGGGAATCCTGAAAGAATATCTGGATGAGAAATTTGCATAAGGGAAGTCGCATACATTAATATGAGCGTGATTACCGGAGAATCGGCAGACACATAAGCTGACAGAAACGAAGAAAATATCTGGCACAGGGCAGAATTGCCCCGTCAGATATTTTTTTGCCCTCAAATAAAAAGGTTTTAACAAAATCTGTCAAAACCTTGAAAAAGCTAAATGGGTTTGATATGCTGTCTATATATATCTTTTGATGAGTTGTAAGTCATTGTTTACAGGTAATATTCTGTGCGGGTAAATTTTGCACAGAATTGCAGCACAAGGTGATCATTGTGCACTTAGTGAGCAGTGCTATTTTATATAGTAGGGAGAAACTATGAAAATAGAAAAAAAACTATGGATCACTCTGTTCGTATTTGGATTGTTTGCAATTGGTTTTTCAGGTTGGATATTCAGTCAGAGTACAGCCAGGGAAAAATTGCTCTGGGATAATACGATTAGGTTTGAAACAAAAAAACTGACAGATGGAGAAATCAAATCAGAGAATATTGCTCTGCCCGAAGACTTCGATGATCCCAGATCAATCTTATTTAAAACCACACACACCATTGCAGAAGTGTGGCTGGACGGAGAAAAAATATACGAATACGGAAATGAAGAAGATGCTCCCAGCTTTATGAAGTCACCGGGAAGCTGCTGGCACATTGTGAATATTCCGGAAGACAGCGCTGGTAAAAGTCTTGAGGTCAGAATTATTCCAGTATATGACAACTATTATGGAAATGAAGTCAGCATTGTATACGGAACACGGGGCAATTGCGTTCTGAAAATTTTAATGGACAGCTTTAAAACCCTGTTGCTCAGCTGCGGGATCCTGTTTGCAAGCATCATCTGCCTGCTGCTTTATTTGGGAGCAGTGCGAAGAAAAAGAAGAGACAAGACAGAAACGAAGATAGAGGTCTTTTTAAACCTTGGATTTTTCTCATTGCTGATTGCAGTATGGACACTGGCACAATGTGGATTCCTGCAGTTTTTGATTCCGGATGGAAGAACTTTGTATTTTGTAGATTATTTTTCATTCTTCCTTTTCCCGGTACCCTTTAATTTTCTGCTATATGATATCTGCAAAAGCAGATACCACAAAGGTGCATTGATTTTTCCCATTCTTTATCTTGCGAATATGGCAGCTGACGTTCTGCTTCAGTGTACGGGAATTATTGATATATTCCGGCTGCTTCCCGCAACCCATGTTATTATGGTTGCCAATGCAGTTTACACAGTTGCCCTCATTCTTTACGAGGCCAGAAAAGAAGGCAACGATGAAACCAAGAAATTCCAGTATCCTATGTGTGTGCTCATAGTATTCGGAATGGTAGAAATGTTCCTTTATTATTTGAGAAAATTTCAACAGACATCCATTTTGCTTCCCATAGGAACCCTGCTGTTTATCATTATGCTGATCTGGATCCAGGTTTCCCAATATTACGATCAATACATCCAGAAACAAAAGGTGATCTATCTGCAGAAAATAGCCAACATGGATATGCTCACAGAGGCCATGAACCGAAACGCTTACGAGGACATGGTGAAATATCTGGAGGAAAGTGATATTAAACTTCGTACAACAGGTGTAGTTCTGTTTGATCTGGATAATCTGAAAGTGATCAATGACAATTTTGGGCATGAAAAGGGAGACGAAGCGCTGAAGCTATGCTATCAGTGTATCAGTCAGGCATTTCAGAATGTAAAGAACTGTTTTCGGATTGGCGGCGATGAGTTTGCATATGTATATCATAGCGATGAGAAGGATATGATTCCGGAACGGCTGAAGGCGCTGGAGCTGATTTTGAAAAAAACAGCGGAAACGAACAAGCTGGAGTATCCACTCAGCATGTCAGCCGGATATGCTTATTATCAGCCTGATATAGATTTTGACTTTAAGGATATTGTAAGACGAAGTGATACCATGCTGTACCGTCAGAAGCGCAGAAAGAAGGTGGCACGGTCAGCAGGTCTGGACAATCTGCTCTCCCGTATGAGTAAGCAGTCGACAGAGGAGATCACAGATGAGGTGATCCTGCAGGAGAAAAAGTTTCAGAGCATGTCTGTGGATGAGCTTTGCAGTGTGATCGATCTTCTTAGTCCGACTACAGATAATTACCCATATGTGGTTGACTTTCGGTCGGATTTTTATTACATAGCAAATCAGGCTCTTGAACGCTTCTGTATTCCCAAAAATGGTTTTCATAATGTAATTTCGAAGCATAAGGAATTTGTATATGCACCGGATTATGAAAAACTGAAAGCGGAATTTGATGATCTTCTGGAAACAGACCGCTGCACCCATAGCATGGAATATCGTTGGCTGGATCTGAAAAAAAAGCCGATCTGGATTCATTGCAAAGGGTATCTGGTCCGTGACGATAACATGAAACCTCTTTATATGATTGGTTGTGTGAACGAAATTGGAAAGAGACAGAAGGCAGATAATGTAAGCGGACTATTGGGAGAGTCTGGTTTCCGGGAGTATATGAACCAGCTGGATACTCCTTTGGAGACAGGATATCTGCTTCGTATAGGAATCGATCATTTTAAGGAAATCAATGATAACTTCGGACAGGAGTACGGTGACTTTGTACTTAAGAAAACGGCGGAGTGTATTTCAGGCTGTACATCAGAAGGACAGAAGGTGTACAAGCTTGTGGCAGATGAATTTCTGATTCTGGATGTTGCTTCTGACGAAGCGAAGGATGCGGATAAGCTTTATGATAAAGTGAGAGAGGCAATAGACAGATTTATTGAAACCAATGAATTTAAAGTCATGTATACGGTTTCAGGAGGAATTGTACCATTTGCGGCATTAAAGGGAAATCAGTGTTCAGAAGCATTGAAGCTGACGGATTTTGCCCTGAATGAGGCGAAGAAGCTGGGAAGAAACCGTTGTTATATATTTAATGGGGAAACCTACAGAAAATTTCTTCGGAAAAGGGAGATCACCCAGGAACTGCGGGAAGCTGTGATCAATGGATTTCAGGGCTTTACAGCTTTTTACCAGCCTGTATTTGCTGAAGACAAAAAAGTGCCTTATGGAGCAGAAGCTTTAATGCGTTTTACCTCTGAAAAATTCGGAATGATTTCACCGGCGGAGTTCATTCCCATTCTGGAAGAAACAGGTCTGATTATTCCTGCTGGCCGCTGGATGATGAAAGAGGCTATGGGAAAATGCAGTGAGATCAGGAAGATACTTTCAGGGTTCCGGATGAGTATTAATATTTCCCAGGTACAGGCCTCTAAGTCTGATGTGATTCAGGATATCAGTGCAGAAATGAAAAGGACAGGGCTGCCGCTGGAAGCGGTGATCGTGGAATTGACAGAGAGCGATCTTCTGGAACAAAATATAAATGAGAAGCATTTTCTCACAGAACTGAAGCGAATGGGAATCAGTCTGGCGCTGGATGACTTTGGAACCGGCTACTCGAACTTCCATTATCTCAGCGAGCTGAAACCAGAGATCATTAAGATCGACCGTTCTTTCACTGCGAAAGCAGTTGCAGATGAGCAGGAATATTATCTTCTGAATCAGTTTTGCACCATGATTCATAATCTGGATATGAAGATTTGTATCGAAGGTATAGAAAGTGCCCAGGAATGGCTCAAAATCCGAAAGCTGTGCCCGGAATTCACACAGGGATATTTCTGGGGGAAGCCTTGTGGGTATGAAGAGTTTGTGAGAAAATTTGTACAAGAAAAATAAGAGAAATCCGGTACAAAGTGTATAAAAATGCTTTGTGCCGGATTCTTTTTATGTGTGTATAAAATAATCTGCTACAGCACATAAAATTAAAAAAATGTAAAATACAAAAGTTTTAAAAATACATTTTAAAAACTTGAAAAAATATCAGTGATAAGCAGTTAGGAAATGAGTGAGAAAATGGAAAAAATGATAGAGATAATTTGATACTGGATGTTGATGGCAATAAATTAGATAGATTTTGCAAATTGACGTTGCGTGGGATTTAACCTATAATGAAATTAGTTTTATGAGTGAAATGGGGGAAACTATGCGCGTTGATGAGGTCATGACAGAAATTATACAACGGTGCAGATTGTATGGGGCACAGAAGATAATTCTGTATGGATCCCGGGCAAAGGGAACTGCGACAGAGCGGAGCGATATTGATATTGCAGTGTCTGGAGTCGCTTCACACGAAATTCTTGATTTGCAGGAGAATTTAGAAGAGATTCCAACATTGTACACAATTGATCTGGTTGATCTTGATACTTGTCAGAATCAGCTGTTGTTGGAGGATATAAAACAATATGGACGAGAAATTTATAAGAAGATTTGAGTCGTTTAGAAATTCACTGGACTCTCTGGCGGAGGCGAAACAGCGTGATTTGTCAGATTCTTTTGTACTTAGTGGAACCAGTGCTAAATTCAGTATTACATTTGACTTGGCGTGGAAGGTTATGAAAGATATTCTGGTACAGTATTATGCAATAACTGGATTTGTCACTGGCTCACCAAGAGAAGTTCTCAGAGAATCATTTCAGGCGAATCTGATTACTGGTGATGAGTGGATGGATATGCTGAAAGTAAGAAATCAGCTTGCACACGACTATGATGGAGTGATTGTGAAAGAACATTGCGGGACAATTGTTCATGTGTATATTGATAAATTATATGATTTCAAAAAGGCTGTTGAAAAATTGCTGAAAGAATAATACATCGACCGGGGCATGCCCGGTCGGTTGTTTTTAGGGAGTTTGGGTTATGGCTAAGGTGTATTTTGTGAGGGAAGAGATTAGTATAGAGGTTCCGGTTGGAACCAGCGTTCTGGAGGCGGAGATTCAGGCGGGGCTTGCGCCGGATGTGCCTTGCGGAGGGCAGGGAACCTGTGGGAAATGTCTGGTGAAGGTAGATGGAAAGCCTGTGCTGGCATGTCAGACGAAGGTGGAAAAGGACTGTCAGGTGGAGATTCCCGGGAAGAAAAATAGAGGTAAAATTTTGAGCGAAGGATTTTCCAGAAAGGTGAATTTCCAGCCAGAATTGCAGGTGAAAACAGTGTGGCTGGAGAAGCCGGAGACTGGGGAAAAAAAGTCAGAGTGGGAGCGGCTGGTGGAAGACGTATATGGAATCTCAGACAATAAAAGAACGTCAGATGTAGATTATGGGTGTATAAAAACAGATGTAAAACTTGCCGGAAGTCTCTATGAAAAACGAAGCTTCAATCCAGAGTGGCAAGTAGCCTATACAGATGAAGAAATCCTTGATTTAAGACCAATTGTTGGCGTCCATGAAGATTCTGTCCATGGAGTGAATAGTAGTGGTGAAAAAGGTGATGGGATTTTTACTGCGGCAATCGACCTTGGAACGACTACAATTGTGGGGTATCTTCTGGATGGTAGAACTGGGGAAAACTTGGCAGTAGAAAGTAGAATGAATCCTCAGATGCAGTATGGCGGAGACGTAATTCAAAGAGCCAATTATGCGCTGGAACATGGCACAGAAACGCTGAGCAAGTGCGTGCAGAAGACAATAAATAAAATACTGGAAAGTCTTATTGTAAAAACTCAAAAAGCTCCCAAAATAGCAAGTGGAAGGAAAAAAGTGAATGATCAAACTGTCAATGGCAAGACGAAAAGCGCTGAATGGATGCCTGGAGTGGAAGATATCTATCAGGTAAGTCTTGTTGGAAACACCTGTATGCACCACCTGTTTCTTGGAATTTCCCCGGCTTCTTTGGTACATGCGCCATATATGCCTGCAATCAGTCAGTCCCTTACTTTGCGCGCAGCCGATTATGGTATTCACATCCACCCAAAAGGCCAGTTGCTCCTTCTTCCGAATATCGCCGGATACATAGGCGCAGACACCAGTGGCTGTCTTCTGGCTCTTCGACAGGATCTGAAGGACGAAATAACTTTAATGCTGGATATCGGAACTAACACAGAGATGATCCTTGGAAATAAATATGGCCTGGCAGCCTGCTCCGCGGCATCTGGCCCAGCCTTTGAAGGGGCGAAGATCCAGTGCGGAATGCGGGGGCTTCCGGGAGCTATTGATCATGTAAAATATGAAGATGGAAAATGGCAGTATACCACAATTGGCGGTGAGAAGCCTGTAGGCCTATGCGGTTCCGGGCTGATTGATCTGGTGGCAGAGCTTCTGCGTGCAGGTCTGTTAGAGGAAAATGGAATTCTTCACAGTGGGCAGGAAAGATCAGACACGTTTATGCTTGTGCCACCACAAGAAACTGTTTTTGCCCAATGTGAGCAGAATATGTCAGAGGATGCGCAAAGTGAGAAAACGGAGTGCCTACAGAGAAACGAAAAAAATGGGAGTGGGCAGTCGCGTTTTGAGAATGATTGCGGAGTCTGTCTTACCCAGAAAGACATTGGCGAGGTTCAACTTGCCAAAGCAGCCATTGCCGCTGGAATCCAGCTTTTATTAAAGAAAAGAAACATAGAAGAATCCCAGATCCAGACTGTATATCTGGCTGGTGGATTCGGCAATTATATGAATGCAGAAAATGCGGCCCGGATTGGACTGATCCCGGAAAGCTTTGTGAAGAAAGTACAATGTGTGGGAAATATCGCCGGGGAAGGTGCTAAGATTGCATTGCTAAATAAGAATGAGCGTCACGAGATTGAAAATGCAGTGCGAAACATGGAATTTCTGGAACTGGCGGCCTGCCCGGAATTTCAGGATTGTTTCGTAGATGAGCTGGGATTTGAAAGGTAAAGAGATTTCCGTGTTTATTACGGGAAATTTTGTGCTGATTTTATAAAAATAGAAGCAAGATATAAAATAGGAACAAGATATAAAAATAGAAGACAGAGAATTATAAAATGTTTTTGCATATTGTTATCTGTGGATAATAATGATTTAAAAAGGATTAGAGACATGAATTTCAAAGACTTAAAACAACTATGCCTGTCCCACGGTTTCACCAACGTGGTACCCCTGGCTTGCGATACCATTGAACTAAAGCCAGAAGTACGCCAGATGTGCGCCTCCGATTCCTGTCACAAATACAACAAATGCTGGAGTTGTCCGCCCGGCTGCGGAACCTTGGAGGAATGCGAACAAAGAGTAAGAAAGTATAAACTGGGAATCCTGGTACAGACAGTGGGAGAGCTGGAGGATTCCCTGGACGGGGAAGGCATGATGCGCACAGAAGCTATGCACAAAGCCTCCTTTTACAGCCTGGAAAAAGATCTGCGGAAATTTTACCCGAATATGCTTCCCATAGGCGCAGGCTGCTGCACAAAATGCAAAACCTGTACCTGTCCGGACGCTCCCTGCCGCTTTCCGGACCAGGCCTTTTCCTCTATGGAAGCCTATGGAATGCTGGTCATGCAGGTTTGTCAGGCAAACCACCTTGACTATTATTATGGTCCTGGAAAGATTGCGTATGCCAGCTGTTATTTATTAAAGTGAAACTGGGAAGATGAAATGCAGGTGGTTAGATATTTCGCAAAGAAAAGTTGTATATGTGTCAAGTGAAGGAGTGTAAGCACAAAGAAATGAAAGTTTATATAGTATTTTACGATGCTTTGCTCTGAAATCCTGCATATGCATTAAGCTGTGAAATTATTCACAGTAAGATAGTATAATCGAATGAGAAAATAACAGAAGAGGAATTTCCCCCAATTGATATAAAATGAATTTGTAAAAAGCAAGTCCTTTTAGCGGAGGACTTGCAGCGGAGAGAACGAAACTGTTACAGCTTGCGGAGAAGATTGTGACAGAAAATTACAAGTTACTGGTCACGGAGTGAACAGTAGCAATTACAATTTCATATTGGAGGGAAAATGCCATGATTATTATTGGTGAGAAGCTCAACGGATCCATTCCGTCAGTTACAAAAGCCATTGCTGAGAAGGATGCGGACCTGATCAGAGAAAGAGCCAGAATGCAGACAGAAGCGGGAGCCACATTTCTGGACGTATGTGCCTCAGTAGAAGAGGCTGTAGAAGTAGAAACCTTGAAATGGATGATCGACCTTGTACAGGAAGTGACAGATACACCAATCTGTGTGGACAGTCCAAGTGCCAGATCCTGCGTTGCAGCCATTCCATTTTGTAAAAGACCGGGACTTATTAACTCTGTTTCCCTTGAAGGAGACAAAATTGACACGATTTTTCCAGTGATCGCAGACACAGACTGGGAGTGCGTAGCCCTTCTCTGCGATAACGATGGAATTCCGGATTCCGTAGAGCGTCGTATGAAAATTTTCTTCGGAATTATGGAAAAAGCGAAACAGTACGGCATTGCACCAAGCCGTTTACATATTGACCCACTGGTTGTAACCCTGGGAACAGACCAGACTGCGCTGACTGTATTTGCAGACTGCTGCAGAAGAATCAAATACGAATATCCGGAAATCCATATCACCAGTGGACTTTCCAACATTTCCTTCGGACTTCCGGTGAGAAAAAATATTAACCAGGCATTTATGGTTCTTGCTATGAATGCTGGTATGGATAGTGCCATCGTAGATCCGACCAACAAAAACATGATTGGTATGATCTATGCAACAAACGCACTTCTGGAGCGTGATGAATACTGCCTGCAGTATATTGATAAATTCGGAAACAAAGCATCCGAGGAAGCCGCTCAGCCGGCTCCTGCATCTCCGCTTGATGAGAAAATGCAGAAGGTTTTCAAATTAACCCAGGATGGAAAAAATAAAGAAATCGGACAGGCTGTCCAGGAGGCACTTGATGCAGGATGTGATCCAACTGCAATCCTCAACGACGCCATGATCGGCGCCATGGCAGTTGTTGGCGATAACTTTAAGAAAGAGATTATTTTTGTACCACAGATGCTGGCTGCAGCCAGAGCCATGAAGGCTGGTGTGGAAGTACTGAAGCCATATCTTGCAACCGGAGAGGCCGGAAGCGCAGGAACCATCATTCTTGGAACGGTTGCCGGAGATCTTCATGACATTGGTAAAAACCTGGTTGGAATGATGTTCGAAAGTGCAGGCTTCGAAGTAATTGACCTTGGTGTTGATGTGCCGATCCAGACTTTTATTGATGAGGTAAATAAGCACAAAGAAGCAAGCATTGTAGCACTTTCCGCTCTTCTTACCACTACAATGCCGTCACTTCGTGACACAGTAGCAGCACTTCTGGAACAGCCATTCAGAAGCAGGATTAAGATCATGGTTGGCGGTGCGCCGATCAGCCAGGAGTTTGCAGATGAGATCGGAGCAGACGCATACACAGAGGATGCAGCTTCTGCAGCAGAGTGTGCAAAAAAATATGCGGAATCCGGATTCTGTGCAAAGGCAGCAGCCGGGGAATTTGACCAGGTTTCAGTAAAGGGCGAGGAAAGCGTAACTGCAGGTGCGGAAGACAAAGAGAAAAATATTGCGATGACTGATGCGCAGACAAAGTCAGAGCCGGATGCAGAAGAAACTCCGGAAGATGATTCCTACGAAACATCCGAAACCAATGGTACCTGGGTACGCAGACCGCTTCATGAGGCACCTCATTTTGTGAAGGATAAAGTGGATCTGAGCAAAATTCAGCTTCCAAAACCTGGTGAAGGCTACAAAGTAAATATGGAAGCTGCCAAAGAGAAATTCCGCAACTACTGGGCGCATAAGAACACGGGAAGACCGCTTATGTGCGTAATCGCAAGAAGACCTGAGGTGGAGCAGTACTCCGACGGAACACCTGTAGAGGGCGGTTATCTGGATCAGATTTGTCAGGGAAAATACTATAATATGCCGGAAGAACTGAAGTGGAAAGATATGGAGGACAAATACCAGAACCCTCAGAGAATTGTTGACCGCTATCGTTACTTCTGCCAGACACATGCATTCCTTGGAGAGAGCTTTCCGAATTTGAATATTGATTTTGGACCAGGCTCACTTGCTTCTTATCTTGGTTCTGAAATTGGGTTTAAAGAAGATACAGTATGGTTTAACAAATGTCTGGACGGCTGGGACGGTGTGCCGAAGCTGACCTTTGATCCGGAGAATAAATGGTTTAAGAAACATCTTCAGCTTGCAAAGGATTGTCAGGCACTTGCCGGAGATGACTTCTATGTGGATATGCCGGATCTTATGGAAAACATTGATGTTCTTGCCTCTCTTCGCGGAGCGCAGGATATTCTGTTTGATCTTCTGGATGAGCCGGAAATGATCGGAGAAAGAATCCAGGAGGTAACGGACATTTATTATGAATATTATGACCGTTTTTATGATGTTATCAAAGATGAAGAAGGCGGAAATGCATACACCGTATTCCAGATCTGGGGACCAGGCAGAACAGTGAAGCTTCAGTGCGATTTCTCAGCAATGATGTCACCGGAAGATTTCCGTAAATATATCCAGCCGTCCTTACGCAGTCAGTCTGAAAATGTGGATCATGTACTTTATCATCTGGATGGTCCGGCTGCAATTAAGCACATGGATGCGCTTATGGAAATTGAGGGAATTGATGCTCTTCAGTGGACCAGCGGTGATGCCGGTCCGGACGGAACCCTTCCGGATTGGGATGTGATCTATGATAAAGCAATTGCAGCAGGCAAATCCATCTGGGTAAAGGTATATTCCGGTGAGTTTGAAGACTGGATCCGCAACGTAGACCGAATTGTAAATAAATACGGCTCCCACAGCCTTTTCCTTCTTTTCCCGGAAATGTCCATGGAGCAGGCTGCATATCTTCTTGATTATGCAGACCGCAACTGGAGCGATGTGAAGGGAACTTTTGTAGAGTCTCTGGGACGCTGAAACATATGCAGTCTTATTGATGGAAGTAACCCATATTCAAATTAAGTTTGTTTTGTTAACTCCATAATAAAAACCAAAAAGCGCCGGCAGGTAAATCTGTCGGCGCTTTGCGTTGTCTGTATGAGATATACAACGTGCAATAATTCATATAAAACTAATAGGAATAATTATAATATTTGTGTAATTAGTACAAAAAACAATAAGAAAGTATAAAGTAACAGGAAGAAAATAGAAGAAAAAGTTTTTTTAAAAAGATATAATTGAAATTAATACGCGGGGGAAACACAAAAATTGAATGGGGAAAAGAGGTATTTCAAACTATGAAACAGAAAGCTATGGATGTAAAACTTGTTGTAAGACCATTGATCGGTTGTCTGACACATACTCATTTCTGGGAGGGACCGTGCCGTGCCGGACGAAAAGAAGATATGACTGTAGAGGCAGAGACAAAGGTTGCTGATGAAACCTTCAAAAGCTCTGTAGAGGCCCTGAAGGACGTGATTAGCGAGGTTGAATTTAAAGAGGCATTGGATGTAAGATATAATGAATCCTTTGTTGTAGAAAAAGAAATGTTCGACAAGATCGGTGAAGATGTAGATGAAATTGACTGCTTCCTTTGCATGGGATGGAGAATTCCGAAGCTGGAACGCTACAGAAAACCGGTCATTATCTGGCAGAATGGAAATGAGGGCATTGATTTTGCAGCATATTGCCGCTCAATTGGCGTGGAAGCATATGTGGCAATGGATCTTCAGGATGTAAATGAGATCGCACATATTCTCTGGGTAAGAAAAGCAGTTCGCAATACAAGAGCACTTGTGCTGACTGCTGGATCACAGCCTACATTTGGAATCCAGAGCCTTATCCGTGATCCGGAGGTTCTTCGTCAGCGTTATGGATTTGAAGTGATCAAGCTTCCATTCACATCTATTTTCAAATATATGGATGAGATTACGGATGAAGAGGCAAAGCCAATTGCGGATAAGCTGATTGCTGGTTCTACAGATACTCAGGTAAATACCGACTGGTTTATCAATGACATTAAATATTATCTTGCAGCAAAGAAAATGATGGATATTTATGACTGCAATGCATTTTCCACAGCCTGTCATGAGCTTTGTACGACGGAAATTCCACAGAACCGTAAATTTACACCATGCATGTGTCATTCAATTATGAAGGATGAGGGAATTCCAAGTGGATGCGAGGAAGACTTGAATGCACTTATGGCAATGCTGATCATGCAATACGCTGCAAACCGTCCGGCCTTTATGGGAAATCCAAATCATGAGACAGATGAGCTGCTCAGGATCCATCATGCAGTTCCGGCCCTTTGTATGAACGGATACGGAACAAAACCGCTGGAATACAAGCTGTGGGCATTTACCGGACAGGGCTTCGGCGGTAAGCTTCAGGTTGATTTTACACAGAACGAAGACGATTATATTACACTTGGTCGTTTCAATCCGGCAGGTGATACCATGTGCATTAAGAAAGGAAAAGTAATCCGTTCGGAATATGCCGAGACCTATTGCAGCCCATATTACTATATCCAGATGGATGATGCAAGGGAGTTTATGCACAATCTGGCTGGCTTTGGACATCATCAGGTTCTGATTTTTGGTGATTATACCAGGCTGATCAAAAAAATTGCAAAGGTTATGGATTTCAATATTCTGGAAGGATGAGTTTGATGATCTATCTGAACAATGCGGCCACTTCCTGGCCCAAGCCTTCCTCTGTATGTGAAGCTGTACAGGCGTGTCTTATGGACACGCCTGCTTCGCAATTCCGGGGAGGAAGCGCAATTTTGAAAAAAGATACAGAAGAAAGGTGCAGGGAAAAGCTTGGAAAGCTGCTGGGCATCCATGCTCATGACCGGATCTTTTTTACCTCAGGTGCTACGGAAAGCCTGAACACAGTGCTGTGTGGACTGGATTACGGAGAAGAGGGGCGTGGAATCCTGGCAACCCAGACAGAACACAATAGTGTATTGCGCCCGCTTATGAATCAGCCGGTATTCAAGAAGCATCCGGTAACAATCATTTCCTGCCTGGAAAATGGAGCAGTTACCCGGAATGCGCTGGAAAAAGGTCTGAAAGAAGCTATGGAAAACACAGGAAAAAATCCGTCAGCTCTTATTGTAAATCACTGTTCCAATGTGACCGGATATGTGCAGGATATGAAGCTGATTGGAAATTTTGCAAGAGAAAATAATCTGCTTCTGCTTGTTGATGTATCGCAAAGTGCAGGCTGTATTCCGGTGGATGCAGACAGCTGGAGGGCAGATGGGGTTATTTTTACAGGGCATAAAAGTCTTTTGGGAATACAAGGCACCGGGGGCTTTTTCATAAGAAAGGGGCTGGAACTGAAGCCATTGAAGTATGGCGGCACAGGGCGGAACAGTCAACAGCTTACTTATGAAGACGGTGATTATGAGTATGAGGTCGGCACTCAGAATCTGCCGGGGATCAGGGCACTTCTTGCCGGTGTGGAATTCGTGCTGGAAACCGGCGTGGACAGGATAAAGGAAAAAGAAGAAAGGATGATGAAGCTTTTGTATGAAGGGCTTGGAAAAATTCCGGGGGTACAGGTATATGGCAGCTTTGCGGAATGTAAGGGACCTGTTATGAGCCTGAATTTTCAGGGGCTGAAGTCTTCGGATGCGGCATATATCCTGGAAAATGGTTATGAAATTACAGTGCGCGCCGGACTTCATTGTTCCCCCCTGATTCATGAGGCAATGGGAACAAAAAATAGTGGAACTGTGAGAGTGAGCGTTTCCTGGTTTACGAAAGAAGAGGAAATCCTTGCATTTCTGGAGGCAGCAGGCCAGATTGCAGTATCATTGAGAGGAGCCGATTAAATGAAAATTCTTGGAAAACAGCCGTCAAGAGAAAAGTGTGCAGAATCAGGCTGGTTTGCAACGGATTACCTTCTGGATGCGCCTATAGACAGAGCTTTTATATTAAGTCTGAGACCTCTGGGAAGTTTTGTGTATCTGGATATGCTGAAAGAGCCTTTTTTCAAAATAGAAAATGATTATTATATGATAAAGGGAGTGCAGGGAAAAGATTATTTCAGAATTGCAGTTCATGGGAAGCATGAGGATGAGCTGCAAAAGTTAGAAGAATTTTTGGATTCCGGTCCCCAAAAAGAATAAGTTACTGCTTACTCCGTGTTCCTGTTCACGGAATGAACAATAACATAATCTTTAAGGCTGATTGCATGCAGAACACAAGTCTGCTATACTGTGCTCATGAGATTATTACAGGGGGCAGAGTATGAGACTGGAACGAGACAGTATTCCTCTTGATAAAGAATTTCCTTTTCAGATATCAGAAGTGGAGCTTAACCCTTCCAACAGTCATCCGGGAACCTGGCATTGGCACAGCTATTTTGAGATCACCTGGGTTCTGGAAGGAAAGGGAAACTATTTCGTCAATGGACAGGAATATACCATGGAAGAGAATGATATTATCATTTTCAATAATGTAGAGCCGCATGGCTGGAAGCTTCTGGGAGGCAGAATGAAGCTTTTGGTTATGATCTTTTCGCCGGAGTTTGTAGCAGAGAAGATCAGTACTTTTGATACGGAATATCTGCGGCCCTTTGTTGAGCGTGGAACTAATTTTAAGAACAGAGTGGGCCATGAAGAACCGGTGAATACGGAGATCCGTACCAGCATACAGGAGATTTACCAGGAATGGCAGGAGCGCAAGGAGGGCTATCCGCTTATGATTAAGGCGAATGTTCTGCGGATTCTGACCATGCTGATCCGGGCTTATCAGGATGAGACCAAGTCCGGTGAAATGCTTCGGGAAAAGAAAAATGCCATGAAACGTCTGGAGCAGGCTTTTACTTACATAAACGCTCATTATTGTGAGAAGATTACGCTGGAGGAGGTTGCAGCGTCTGTTTATATGAGCTCCAACTATTTCTCCTCCTATTTCCGTAAGTTCACCAACATCAGCTTCAGTGATTATGTGACACGTCTGCGTGTGAACCGGGCCCGGGAGCTGCTTCGGGAGGATGGGGCAAATGTGACTGAGATTGCCCTGGCATGTGGGTTCAATAATATTTCCAATTTTTACAGATTATATAAGAAGCATATGGGAAAAACTCCCGGATATGAGAAGAGTAAAAATAATTAAAATTCAGGAGCAGATAAGACATAGACCTTTTTCAGGCTGGCATGTTAGGATAAAAGCAGGAAGCTTTGTCCTGATGTGCCAGCTTTTTATGTAATGGAAAATTTCGTTGGAATTTATTATCACGCAAGAGGTTCTTTCAGACAGACAACGTAAAAAAAAGGGGATTGAAAAACGGAGGGAATGGAAAATGATCAAAACAGACAGGTATGTACAGACGGAAGCGGCAGGAATGTTATACCGGCTGATTCCGGTTACAGAGGAAATTATCCGCTGTGTAATTGGAAAAGAGGAGATTAAGGGAAACGACTCTCTTATTATTGAAAAAAAGGAATATCCGGCAGTTGAGTTTGCAGCAGAGGAAAACGAAGAAAAGCTGGAACTAAAGACTGGAAAAGTTCTGGCCTCTCTGGAACTTTCATCTGGAAGAATAGAGTGGAAGCACGCGGACGGAACCAGGTGGTGCATACAGGATAAGGCGGATTTAACAAAAATTGACGTAGTACGCTATACAACTGGAGGTGAGAAGCCGGTTATCAACCGTGTAAAAACAGTTGACGGTGAGCGTAACTTTATCCAGAATCTGAAGCCGGAGAAGGTGCGCGACGGTTATCGTGCAAGGGTATTTTTCGACTGGAAAGAGGAGGAAGAGATTCACGGTCTTGGTCAGGCGGAGGAAGGAATTTACAATTATCGCGGACACAATCAGTATCTTTACCAGCACAATATGAGGATCCCAATGCCACTGTTTGTTTCCACAGAAGGATATGGAGTGCTTTTTGACTGCTGTTCTTTGATGACTTTTAATGATGAGGGAAGGGAGTCTTACCTGTTTTTGGATACAGTGGATCAGATCGATTATTATTTCATGGGCGGCAATACCATGGATGGAATTATCCATGCTTATCGCTATTTGACAGGCAAGGCGCAGATGCTGCCGAAGTGGGCTTATGGTTATATCCAGTCCAAGGAGCAATATTATACTTCCAAAGAATTAGAGGAAATTGTACGCCATTACAGAGAAATCGGGGTTCCGCTGGATTGTGTGGTTCAGGACTGGAATACCTGGGATCCGGGCAACTGGGGGGAGAAGATTCTGGATCAGTCCCGTTATGGGGATAACAAGGAGTGCATGGAGCGGATTCATGAGATGCATGCCCACAGCATGGTCTCTGTATGGCCGAATATGAATGCCGGAGGAAAAAATCATCAGGAATTTTTTGATGCCGGATATCTTCTGTATGATTATGCAACCTATGATGCTTTTAATGAAAAAGCAAGAGAAATGTACTGGAAACAGGCGAAGGAGGGGCTGTTTGACCAGGGCTTTGATTCCTGGTGGTGTGACTCCACAGAGCCGTTTTCCGGTCCGGACTGGGGCGGTGCGGTGAAAAGAGAGCCCTGGGAGCGTTTCCAGCTGGTTGGAGGCGAGCACAAGAAATACCTGGATCCTGCTGTGGCCAACGCTTTTGCCCTGGAGCATGCAAAGGGAATTTATGAGAACCAGAGAAAGGATCGGGAGGATATGCGTGTACTGAATTTGACACGTTCCGGTTATGCATCTGGTCAGAAGTATGCAGCTATGCTGTGGTCTGGAGATACCTGCGCGGACTGGAAGAATCTGAAGATCCAGATCGTAGAAGGTTTGAATATGGGACTGAGCGGTTATCCCTATTGGACCTTGGATATCGGAGCCTTTTTCACAGTTGCAGATAAGTGGCAGAACCGTGGATGCGGATGCAACACGGATCCGGAGCCCAAGTGGTTCTGGCAGGGAAAATATAATGAGGGTGTGAAAGATAAGGGATATTGTGAGCTTTATACACGCTGGCTTCAGATGGGAACATTTCTTCCTATGTTCCGGTCTCATGGTACAGATACGCCGAGAGAAATCTGGAATTTCGGGGAAAAGGGCACTATGTTCTATGATGCTATCGAGAAATTTATCAAGCTGAGATATCATTTTATGCCTTATATTTATTCGCTGGCAGGGGCGGTACATTTTGAGGATTATACCATTATGCGAAGCCTGTTGTTTGATTTCCCGGAGGACAGGGAGGCGCGAAAGGTGGAGAATGAGTTTATGTTTGGACCATCCCTGCTGATCTGTGCAGTTACGGAGCCTATGTATTATGGTCCGGAAAGTACCGTGCTTAACAGGGAAAAGACATGGGAGTGTTATCTGCCGGCTGGTACGATCTGGTACGATTACTGGACAAATGAGAAATATGAGGGCGGCCAGTATGTGAAGGTGGAGACACCTATTGACCGGATCCCGATTTTCGTGAAGGCGGGTGCGATCATTCCGGTGGCTGATGGGCTGGTTTATGCAGAGCAGGAGCCAGAGAAGCCGGTACAGATTATCGTTTATCCTGGGGCAGACGGAGAGTTTGTGCTGTATGAGGATGAAGGAAATAACTATAACTTTGAGAATGGGGCGTATGCGATGACCAGATTCCAGTGGAAGGATGCGGCAGGACAGCTGGTGAATGGGCGTAGAGAGGGCAGCTTCCCGGGAATGAGGGAAGCGGTTTATGAGACGGTGATTATAAAGTAGGATACTGCGGTGCGGGAAGCGAAAGTGGAGAGAAGGAAAGATATATGGTTGTAGAGAGAAATAGGGCTGTATTTACTGAGGCTCCGACGGCTGTACCAGACGGAAATGTGGATGTTTCCGGGGGAGGACGATGGAAGATCTGGCAGAATGCGGGGACGAAGATTGATGCGCCGATTTTGGGAAATGGAGATTTGCTGGCGGCAGTGGCTGGGGATGGGAGGTATCCACAGTTCTGGTTTACTACCAATGACTTCTGGCAAATGGAAAGTGCGGCGAACTGGGAATTCTTTCATGATAACAGTTCTGCCAAATGTGATCCGGCGGTAAGCGGCGGAAGCCCCAGACCGGTAGGGCGTATGGTGTTTGATATTCCTGCTATGGAAGGTGCCCGGTGGTATACGGAGCAGGAGTTTGCCATGGGAGAAACGATAACAATATTGACAAATTCCGCCGGAGAGAAATGTTCTCTGAGAAGCTGGGTGGCTGCGGATGAGAACATTCTTGTGGTAGAGTTTGAGAGTGAGACAGATCTGGATGTGGAATTTGATTTTTATTTTCCGGACGAAACGGGAAAAGGCTGCGAAAAAGCTGTGGATGTCTGGGGAAGCGGCGAGTCGGAGAATGTCCAGAACGGAATGTTCGTAGGACTGGTGACGGGACGTCCGCTGCAGGTAAAGAAAACCGGCGGTGGGATTGTAAGTGGATACCGGCAGTTTTCAGATCATGTTGATATTCCAACTAAGGTCGGTTTTGCAGGGGGCTTTCTGAAGGAAACGAAAGTAATTGGCGGCGTTGAAAGTCTGGCTTCTTTAAAGAAGGGATCTATTATATTCACTGAGGAAAGTGGGAATAAATCAAATAAAGCGGTATTTACAGAACCTTCGGCGGGAAACGGTATTTTAAAGAATGCTGAGGCAGTTAAAGCATTTGGAAATACAGGAAAGCTAAGTGACAGAAGCACTCATAAAAAAATAAAAGCCGGTAAGCGGGCAACATTCGTTCTGCCAGTGCGCTCCTGGGCGAAGTGCAGCAGGCCTTATGAGTATGCCTTTTCCAGGGCAAGGTGGATAACGGAAAAAGATGTGGAAACTCTTCATGAACGGCACCGGGCATGGTGGAAAAAGTTTTGGAGTGTTTCCGAAATTTCCCTGGATGATCCGGTGATCGAGCAGAGATATTATCTGTCGAAGTATATGCTGGCAAGTGTAGCACGGGATCCGGAATATCCGCCCAATATTCTGGGAATCAGTACTTTTGACCGTCCGGCATGGAATGGAAATTATAAGATTAATTATAACCATCAGTCTCCCTATCTGAATCTGATGGTCTCCGGACATTTCCAGCAGTCTGATCCTCACGATGCGCCTTATCTGAAACTGATGGAAATTTCAGATGAGATGTGTAAGCGGCTGCTTCACCATGAGGGACTTTATTATCCGCTGGGACTGGGACCTCACGGCCTGGTAAGTGAGGCCCTGCTTTTGCATATGAAATCTCCTGCCATTCACGGTGCTTTGAATATGATCTATCGTTATGGAATCACGGAGGATGAGGCGTATGCACAGAAGGTTTATCCCTATCTTCGCGGTGTGGCAGATTTCTGGGAAAAGGATCTGGTGTGCAGGGATGGCGTTTACCATGTAGTTGGAGATGGTATGCACGAGCGCACAGATGGGAACATCCGTGACAATGGCGTTCCGGAAGATCCGGTGAATACATTAGGTTATCTGAAAACCTTCTTTACCTGGATGCCGAGAATCAGTGAGGCACTTGATCTGGATGAGAAAAAGAGGGAAAAATGGCTGGAAATCGCAGAGAACCTGGCACCTTATCCAAAGGGGACAATTCGGGAGATTCAGGAGAATCCAACTCTTTGGAAAGAGGTGGATGTGAAGCTGGAGGATCTGCTTCCGGAAGAAATGCTGGACAAAGAGATTTATTATGATGAAGGTATCGGTGGCAAATGGTCTTTCCATTTTCCGGGAAATGTGATGCAGATATATCCGGGCAATGCAATTGGGCTTGGAAGTGCCCCGGAAGAGCTGGAAGTGGCGCGAAATACAGTGCAGATACATGCACTGGTGGAGAATGCGCTGGGAGAGCTGGAATACAGGAAGGCACTTGAAGAAGCAGAATTTGCAGATAAAGATAATGCAAATAACTTGCTGTTCAATAGCAATGGTGAATTAGAAAATGGCGAAGCTTACAGCAATGGAATGGAATCTGGTGGAGTAAAAAATCCTCATTTCTACAAGGCTGGTGCTTTTAATGCCTCTAACCTAAGCTGTCTGTTTTTCACTGCCGCAGTACGTGTAGGCTACGCTCCGGAAATCATCTGGAAAGAAATGCGCGATATGATCCTGAACCGGGGAATCCCAAACGGTTTTCTGAAGGAAAATCCTCATGGAATCGAGCAGCTGAACACCATCCCGGATGCCATCCAGGAGATGATGCTGCAAAGCTGCGAGGGCATGATCCGCATTTTCCCAGTATGGCCGAGAGCTGAGCATCCAAACGCCTTTTTCCGGAATTTCCGTGCCTGGGGAGGGCTTGAGGTAAGCGCTGCTTTGAAAGACGGTGAGGTAGAGCGGGTTAGCATACTCAGCCACAAAGGACACCCATGCAGAGTGGAAAACCCATGGCCAGGAAAATCTGTGAAGGTTTCCTATGAATACGGAAGACCAGATGAAGTGCACTTTGGAGAGTACTTAAATATAGAGCTGTATAAAGAAGAGCATGCAGAATTATTCCGGATCTAGAGCCTGTTTGAAAAATCATTCCCGCAATCTGTACGCCCCGCTTTGCGGTATATTTCACCCGAATTTGGTTGCTGTAGCCCGCTACGGCGCCCTCATCCGGGCGAAATCTCCCACAAATTGTGACGCACATCTTGCAGAAAGCCTTTTTCAAACACGCTCTAGAGCGTGTCAGAAGGCCGGCAGGGAACAATCCCTGCCGGTCTTCAAAGCTTTACCCCCGGAATTCCAACGGGCTTTTACCTGTATGTTTCTTAAAAATTCTGCTGAAATATCCCTGATCATGATAGCCGCACATTTCCCCGATCTGTTTCACGGACAGACCAGGCTCATGGACCAGAAGACGCTGGGCGTGGCTCATGCGCAGGGTGATCAGATATTTGGACGGGGTACAACCGTAGACCTGGCAGAAAATTTTGGTCAGGTAGCTGGGACTGTAGTTCATGTTATCTGCGATCAGGTTCAGATTAATGTCCTCGCTGTAGTTTTTTACAATGAAATCTTTCAGTAATGTGGCGATCTGAGTTGGTGTCATGGCAGCAGTCCGGGCATTAAACACCTCTTCGTAATCATTTCCGGCAATCTGAAATTCCTGTTTGATCTTGGAGAGAGCTTCTTTAAGCTCCTCTGAATCAACTGGCTTCAGCAGATAATCAGAAACCTTTAAAGTGATGGCCTTTTTTGCATATTCGAAATCTGAAAATCCACTGGTGATAATAAATTTAGTAAATGGAAACTGCTCCCTTACTTTTGTGAGCAGGGTGATTCCATCCATCACAGGCATACGGATATCCGTAATTACAAGATCAGGGCTGAGCTTTTCTACCAGAGCCAGAGCCTGATCGCCTGTTTGTGCAGTTCCTGCCACCAGAAAATCCGGATCCGCTTTCTGGATTTTCTGGACAAGATTTGTGAGCAGAAGTTCTTCATCCTCCGCAACGATGACAGTGTACGTCATACTGTTTTGATTCCTCCTTGCTTATTCACTTATGCAGTCAGTTTCATCTGCTGATTTAGCTGTCTTGGAAAAATACCGTCCAATAGACACGATTCCGTGCCCATCAGCGGTATTTCCATATCTGAAAATAATGTCTCCTTTACAGAATATTTTCCATCTGAGATACACATTTATAGTTCCCAGCCCATTTATTTTTAGTTCCGGAAGTCCCGGATTCTGAATGGCTTTCATAATGTTGGCAGTGATCCTCTCTTTGGCTTCCTCTGTAAAGCCAGGACCGGAATCCGTTACTTCAATCTGCCAGCTTCCTTCCGTGACCACGCTGGTGATCGAAATGTTCCATGGCGGTGCACAGTTCGAACCATAGCGAATGGCATTTTCCACAATAGGCTGGATGATCAGCTTGGGGACTGGTTGGGAAAGAAGGCTTTCATCTACATGGATGCTGTAATTCAGGCTGGACTGATAACGGACCTTCATACAATACAGATATTTCTGTACATAATCCAGTTCATCCTTTAAAGTGACCGTTGTCTCTGTGGTATTGGTAATATAACGCATGATCCGGGAAAGATTCCGGCACATTTTTACCACGGTCTCAGAATCTCCGTTCTCTGCCAGAACTATAATGCTGGACAAGGTATTGTAGTAAAAATGAGGATTGATCTGTGTCTGCAAAGCCATGCTTCTGGCTTTCATTTCCTGCTCCTTAGCTTGATTCAGCTGCTCCATGGAATCCTTCAGATTGTCGCTCATCAGCTGAAAGGCCTGGTAGAGCTCTTCCAGTTCATTAACGGAAACCGGATATGCAGTTACCTTTTCCTGTCCAAGTGTATCAAGCTCCATGCGCTGAATAATATGCTTCAGATGCTTTACCGGTTTTACGACTGAACGGGAAAGCCGGTAGGAAATAAAGATGGAGATTGTCAGAAACAGCGCAACAATTGCCGCAAGAATACGAAGCAGATTGTAAACCGGAGCCAGAACTACAGATTCCGGCTGAATTGTAAGATAGGTATAGCCGGTATAAGAGGATACGGCCTCTGCTGCATACTCTGTTTTTCCTGTAAGAGGACTGATAAAAGTGAGGGCTGAATCATCTCCCTTGGTAAGTTCATAGTAGGGCTGAAGTGCTGCTTTGTATTCCTGGGAAATATCGTAGGGATAGATCAGATCGCCATTGCTGTCAAAAACATAGATGCTGGCAGCATCTTCATGGTTCTTTTTTTTATAAGTGATGATACTTTTAAAAACAGATTTGCACTGCTTGGCTGTTTCAATCACACCCACGCCACGTTTATATTGATTATTAAAGGATCGGTACAGGGAAATAAACCACTGGTCATAGGTGGCTGTTTTTGTATATTCTCTGGTACAGTAGGGTGGAGTAAGGACTTTTTTTCCCTCCAGTTCACGGGCGACCTCAATCCACTCATCCTTTGAGCCATCCGTCTTTTTGACTATAGTTGAGATGCCGGCTTCCAGAACATATCCGGAAAAATCATAGAGATTTACCTGATCTGCCTTCAGCTCGGTTCCGGAAAGGGAAATAAACAAATCAGACATGGCAGAAAGCATGTTGCTGGAAATATTTAAGTTGAAGGAATTGTCCAGAATGGTTTTTGACTGATTGCTGTAGTTAATGTTTACAGATACTGCATCCAGATTGCGGATCGCGGAATCTACCTGAGTCTGAAAGCTGGAATTGAGAGTGTTCATGGCACTGATCTGACTTTGCTTGAGCTGTCTGGAAACAAAAGCATAGAAAAAAACAGCAAAAGAAAAAAGAATCAGGCAGGCCAGACTGATATAGGCAAAAAAAAGCTTGGATTGTAAACTGCGTGATTTCATCTGGCGATACCTCCTGTAATTGTTTGGCCCGCGCTGCTGACTATATTAGGAAAGCAGATGCAGAAATCCATGTGTGAAACATTAAAAATCAGTATATCATATTTGTTTAAAAAGTACAAATAAATGCTCGAAAACAGAGAAAATATATATAAGAATTTCGGGTGACTTTTCGAAGAAACATAAGCTTATGTGAAAAAAGTATAATATGTGGTGAAAAAAGTACAAATTGAAAGTAAGAATATCCATGGATTAAAAAGCATCTGGCTGATAAAATAATATCATCAAAAGAACAGAGGAATCAGCGGAGATTCCTGAATGAGGTAAATGCCATTTTATTAAAAGGAGGATATGTAAATGAAAAGAAAGAGTTTTGTGGCAGTGGCTTGTGCAGCAGCAATGATCGCGTCCATGACAAGCGGACTTACCGTATTTGCAGAGGAGACTGCAGATTTTTCCGGTGAGGAACTGAGTATTCTGGTATCAGCAGGCTGGATGGATAACAGATATGATGCAACAATCGAGCGTTTTGAAGATACTTATGGTGTAACAGTTGACCTTCAGACTATTCCGGCTGACCAGTATTCTGACCTGCTTCAGTCCAAACTGGCTACTGATTCCTGCGCAGATATTTTCTGGATTCAGTCTAACCCATTTGCAATCGAGTCTACAATCGTTGATCCAGAGAAATACTGTATTGATTTCACAGGAGCTTCCTGGGAAGATCTTATGCCGGAAGCAAGAAAAACATCCTGTGTATACAATGATAAATTATACGGACTTCAGATCTGGCACAATTCACCAGAATATGTAATGGTTTATAACAAAACATTGTTCGAAGAGAATGGTTGGGAGATACCATCTACTTATGCAGAGCTGAAAGACCTTTGCGCTAAGATCGCAGAACAGGGAATTACTCCATGGTTTATGCCAGGTGCAGATGGATGGCAGCATCAGCTGGCATTCTTCCAGATCGGTGGTGTTTACGAAGAAGCTACACCAGGACTTTACGATGCTTTGAATACAAATCAGGCTACATTTGCTGACAATGAGAAAATGCTTGAGGTTCTGAACGAGTTCAAAGAGCTTTCCGATGCAGGATATTTCGGAGAGGACTGGATTGGAACTGACAGCACCAACCTGACAAATGAATTTGGCGACAGAAACATTGCAATGGCTATGGCAAACTCCAGTTACATTCAGCAGATCAAAGATGACACAGGCACAGAGGATGAGTTTGGTATGTTCCTGATCCCACTTGGCGATAACACCTGGTATCCGACCAACCCGGCTGGACCTACCATGTTTGGTTACAAGGGAACAGAGCATGAGGATCTTGTAAAAGAATTCTTCAATTTTGTTACAACCACAGAGAGTCTTCAGGAAATCCTTGACAACTCTCCTGCATACACAAACGTTGATATGAACGATGATGCAATTGAGCAACACTGGCTGCCAGAGGAAGAAGAGTTCCTTGCAACAGTAGATGACAGTAAGAAGAGCGTATCTGTTCTGCAGACCGGCACAAAATATACAAACGATTACTGGATGCAGTTTGGTCAGGATATGGTTGCATTCTGCCAGGGCGAAATGGAAGCAAATGACGTTCTTGCAAATATGGACACCAACCGTGCAGAGGCTGCCAAGACAGTTGGCGATGCAAACTGGAACTAAATAAAGTTTTCCGGTAAGAAATTGACATAATTATTTAAGCATAAGATATTTAATAAGGGTATATCTTCAGTGCGAAGGAGTGATTCCTTCGCACTGTTTGATAGAGGGGAGGTATCGCCTTTGAATAAGAAGAAAATTTATCCACAGTGGTTTCTGATACTGCCGCTGGCTTTGTACATTATCTTTTTCCTGCTTCCCAGTATAATGGGTGTTGCATATTCATTCACAGACTGGAATTCAAGAAGTGTATTAAATGGTGTCCATTTTGTGGAACTGGACAATTTTAAAGAGATTTTTACATCAAATAAGGATTACTTAAGCGGTATTGGAAATACATTAAAATTTACCATTATTTCCAATATTGTGAAGCTGATCCCGGCACTTCTGATTGCCATCATGCTTCAGGAAGGACTGAAGGGAAAAGGACTTTACAGAACCTTACTGTATCTGCCGTCCATTCTTCCATTTGTTATTATCGGTCTTGTTTTTAAGTCTATCTTAAACTATAACAACGGTCTTCTTAATGCAATCCTGGATGCACTGCATCTTGGTATCCTGAAACAGAAATGGCTTTCGGATCTTGGGGTTGTGTGGAAATCCATTTATGGTGTGGATGCATGGAGAGGTATTGGTTATGTAATGACGATTTTCCTCGCCGGATTGAATACCATTCCGAGATCCTACTATGAAGCAGCGGAGATCGACGGAGCAAACTTCTGGCAGAGACTTCGCTATGTGACACTTCCAATGCTCAGCGGCGCCATCATGATCAACCTGGTATTTGGTATTACCTATGGCCTGAAGGTATTTGATATCGTTTACGTTCTGACAAATGGTGGCCCTGGACATGCAACAGAGGTTCTTACCACTTACGCATTCCAGCTTTATTCCAGAGGCCAGTACGGTATGTCTTCTGCTTTGAACAGTATTCTGCTTCTGATCACGGCAATTGCTGGTGTTGTAATTGTTAAAACTTTAGGAAAACAGGAGGTACAGCAATGACAAAGAAAAAAGTTCAGAATCTGCTGAAACATCTGGTCTGCATCCTGCTGTGCCTGACCGTTATCCTGCCTTTTTATATGGTAGTTATAAACTCTTTCAAGAGTAAAGGCGAGGCTTCCCGAATGAGTCTTGCCCTTCCGAAAGAATGGTTGTTTTCCAATTACACCGAGGTTATCGACAAAGGAAATCTGCTCCAGGGATTTTCAAACAGTTTACTTTACGCACTGGTTGCAACCACTCTTGGTGTTGTGCTCTGTGCAATGGCTGCCTTTGTAATGTGCCGTAAGCGTACCAGATTAAATGTATTTTTATATTATTTCGTACTTTGCGGACTGTTTTTCCCGGTTAACTATGTAACATTGGTGAGAGTATTAAGCACTCTTCATCTGAACGATACACGACAGGGAATTATTATGGTGTTTACCAGCGCCATGATTCCGTTCTGTGTATTCACCATCCGCAACTTTGTGGTTTCTGTTCCTGTGGAACTGGACGAGGCAGCAGTTATTGATGGCGCAGGTCCTATCAGCCTGTTTTTCAAGATCATCATGCCGCTTCTGAAGCCTACTATGGTAACCTGTTTTATCCTGCAGTTTATGGGTGTGTGGAGCGATTTCCTGACTCCGTTGTATCTGTCAAGCAAGAGCAAAATGTTCCCGATGACCATGGCAGTTTATCAGTTCTTTGGAAAGAATAAAAGCTATTGGAATTATATTTTTGCGGATATTGTGCTTACCTGTATTCCAGTTGTGATCGTGTATATGATTGGCCAGAAATATATTGTGGGCGGTATGACTTCCGGTGCGGTGAAAGAGTGATCTGGGGTGCGCAGTGCGACCGCGGCAATCTATAATTGAAATTCCTTCTAAAAACGGGAATGGTTCTTTAAATTTTAGAATTTATAGAGCTGTTCCCGGTATTTTTTTGCCCAAAAGATGTCTGTATTTGCCAGAATGCTGAAAAATAAGAAGAAATCTGTTATCTTCATTTGAGGGGAAAATGATTGTGCACGGCGTGGTTGCTGTTCACAGGGAAGATTCGGCGAAGCGTGTTTCTGTGAACGGAGTGAACAGTAACGCAGTTGGCGGTTTCTGGGCTGCAAATTGCGGATTTTGCAGGAAATGTTTTGCGAAATGTGATAATGTATTTGAAGAAAATGTAGGAGTGAGAAATGATGAAACAGAAAATTGAGAAGACAGCAGATGAAAAAATGTGGAACCGGATCAGCCGGATTCCCGCAGTTATTCTGGTGTTACTTTCCGGAATTGATATTGTCCGGTTTGCAATTCTGGGAGATAAGACAGCATTTATTACATTCAGTATGATTGCGGTGACTTTTATGCTGGTGGCGTATATGGCATGGAAAAGCAAAATGCCTTTTCTGTATCTGGTGATTGCAGCGGCAGCTTTTGTTTTGTATTTTAATACTAATTTTTCTACCAGCACTTATTACTTTAACTGGTTGTTTCTGGTAGAGAGTATTATTGCGGCGCTGGGAGGAATCCTGGGAATCGCAGTAATGATCGGGAAAAAAATCCCTGTGGGGCGTGTGGCAGTTTTGCCGCTTTTGGCAGCTGTTTTAATTCTGGCAGGTTTCCTAGGATTTTGGAAAGTAAGGTATGAGGCAGGGCATGAGGCGCAGGGACAGGCCCGGGATGAGCTGTGGGCAGTTCCGGCGAAATATGATGCGGAAGAATCAGAACAGGCGGGAACTGTGGAAGAAGTAGTGTACGATACCAAGGCATATGCTACTGATGAGCGGGACGTGAAAAAGACAGCTTATGTATATCTGCCTTATGGCTACAGCGAGGAGAAAGAGTACAATATTCTGTATCTGATGCATGGAACAGGTGATGATGAAAAATACTGGCTGAAAACAAATCCGTATAACAAAACTATGCTGGATAATATGATTGCAGATGGAGATATTGAGCCTTTGATTGTGGTGACACCGACTTTTTATGTGGAAGATGACTGTGCAGATGATCTGGATCAGCTGACCTATTCTTTTGCAAAGGAGCTGCGAAATGATCTGATGCCTGAGATTGAATCCGTTTATTCTACATATGCAAAATCGGCAGATGATGAGGGATTCGCAGAGAGCCGGGATCACAGAGCATTTGCCGGTTTGTCAAGAGGGGCGGTAACGATGTATCATTCTGCGTTGTGTCAGAGTCTGGATTATTTTTCATGGTTCGGGGCATTCAGCGGAAGCAGGACAGACAGGACTGCATTTGAAGATACCATTCAGACAGGCGATTTTGCAGAACTGCCAATTCATTATTTATATGTGGCAAGCGGCAACTTCGACTTCGCCCTGCCTGGACAGGTTCAGGATTACCAGGCTCTGCTGGATATAGAACCCAGATTGCGGTCTGGTGTAAATACCTGTTTTGATGTATTTCCAATGCGGTATCATTCTATGGGAAACTGGCATCTGGCGTTGTATAATTTTTTACAGAAGATTTTTTAGCGGGAAACACGTTGCTGTGAATTGGGAGAACAGCAATCCGCTTTTTTCACAGTTTACGTGTGTTTTCGGGCAGGTTGCGATTAAAATATGGCAGCCTGCTTTTTATTTGGTAAAATACGGGTAGAAAATAGCGACTGAGATATAGTTGGGAATTTTAAATTAAACGAAAATTATAGAAAATTTCAGGAGGAAATCATGAAGCAGTCATTTAACGAAAACTGGGTATGCTACAGAACCGGAGAGAAAGAAAAGGCATTTGCAGTGACTCTTCCGCATGATGCCATGCAGCTGGATGAGAGAAGCGAGACAAGTGCCGGCGGTGTGAATATAGGATGGTATGAGGCGCAGGATTACACTTACGAGAAAACATTTATCCTTCCAGAGAAAGCGAAGGACGAGAAAGTGATACTGGAATTTGAGGGCGTTTACCGTAAGGCAACTGTATATCTCAACGGCGAAAAAGTGGCTTATCATTCTTATGGATATATCGGATTCTATGTAGATGCCACCAAGTATGTAAAATTCGGGGAAGAGAATGTGATCCGCGTGGAAGTGATCAACCACGATCAGCCAAACAGCCGCTGGTATTCCGGTACCGGAATTTACCGTCCGGTGTGGCTGTATACAGTGCCGAAAAACCATCTGAGATTTGACAGTGTGAAGATCACTACACTGGATTATAAGGAGCCGAAGATCCGCGTGGAGGCATGGCCGAATGCTGCCGGCGAGGTGAAAGTGGAGATTCTGGAGAAACAGATTGTTACCAGAAAAGCTGTGGCTGGCGAAAGTGCAGGCCAGACAGACGAGACCATAGAGCCGTGTATTGACGAAAATGCAGTACAACCAACTGTTCAAAATTCTGACAAAGCATCAGATAAGATCATCGCCTTGGAAATTCTCCAGGCAGATGGTAAATTTTCCAGAGAAATTGCTCTTCCGGGAGCAAACCTTTGGAGCCCGGAAGCACCGAATCTTTACACCTGCCGAGTAACCTTCGGCGAGGATATTCAGGAAGAAACCTTTGGAATCCGTGTAGTAAGCTGTACTCCGGAAGAGGGCTTCTGTATCAACGGAAAACGTGTCCTGTTAAAAGGTGGCTGTATCCATCACGATAACGGTCTTCTTGGTGCATGTGCGTATGAATTTGCAGAACGCCGTAAAATCCGCATTCTTCTGGACGCTGGCTATAATGCAATCCGTTCTGCACATAACCCATGCTCCAAAGCACTTCTTCGTGCCTGTGACGAAATGGGAATGCTTGTAATGGACGAATATATTGATGGCTGGTATATCCATAAAACAAAGTATGACTATGCAGATGAGATTCTGGAAAACTACAGAAAAGACTTAAAAGATATGGTGGATAAGGACTATAATCATCCATCTGTGATCATGTATTCTACAGGAAATGAAGTGTCTGAGACTGCGCAGAAAAAGGGAATTTCCCTTACAAAATCCCTTACAGACAGACTTCATGAGCTGGATTCCACCCGTCCTGTAAGCTGCGGAATCAATATCTTTTTTAACTTCTTAAGCTCTATGGGATTTGGTGTTTACAGCGATAAAAAAGCAGACGAAGCTGCTGAGAATGCCAAGAAGAAAAAGGCTGTGGGAAGTGAATTTTATAACACGGTAGCCGGAATTTTTGGTGCCGGATTTATGAAAACAGGAGCAACTCTTTATCCATGTGATGTGAAAACAAGAGATGCATATGCCAATATGGATGTTGCAGGATATAACTATGGAATCAAGCGTTACCATCATGATTTAAAGAAGTATCCCAAGCGAATTATTCTTGGAAGTGAAACCTTCTGTGCAGATGCGTACAGATTTATGCAGGAAGCAAAACGTGATAAGCGTATCATTGGTGATTTCGTCTGGGCTGCTCAGGATTATCTGGGTGAGGTTGGAATCGGCGCATGGGAATATAAGGATTATGCACCTCGTTTTGATGGCGGCTGTGGCTGGGTAAGTGCCGGATCAGGCCGGATTGATCTCACAGGAAAGCCTCTTGGCGAGATGGCATATACCAGAGTTGCCTTTGAACTGGAGGATCTGGCAATTGCAGTTATGCCGGTTGATCACACAAAGGATGCCCATTCCCCATCTGCATGGAAAATGACCAATGCCATGGAAAGCTGGTCCTGGGAGGGCTGTGACGGGAATGCTGCAAAAGTAGAAGTTTACACCCGTGCAGATCATGTGAAGCTGTATATAAACGGTAAGTGTGTAGGCACTAAGAAGCCGAAAAATGACTGCAAGGTATTCTTTGATACAACCTATCAGAATGGAGAAATCAAGGCTGTTGCCTATGATGCAAATGACAATATAATTGCAGAAAGGACACTGACAACAGCTGGAAAAGAGACGATTCTTGTAGCAGAACCAGAGCTTACCCGCGTGAATGCAGACACCGATCTTTGCTATGTGAGAATGCGCTATACAGACGAAAATGGTCAGACAAAACCGCTGGTAAGAGGTCGAATCCAGCTTACAGTAGAAGGTGGCGAGCTTCTGGCATTTGGAAGCGCTTGCCCATATTATCCGGAAAGCTACCAGAGCAATGAGACAGATACTTATTATGGAGAAGCGCTGGCGATTATCCGTCCACAGGCTGGAGCTGGTAAAGTAGTTGTGAAAGCTGAATCTGAGCTTGGAAATGCAGAGACAGAGATTGAAATATTAGATTGATTTAAAGTTCATATGCTTACCAGTTTTGCCAGAAACGGTTCCAAATTTGCCGAATTTTTCACAAATCCCATTCCTTTTGCTATAGTAAATCCAGCGGTTCAAACAGAACTGAAAGGACAGAGTAACTATCTGAAAAGTATGTGTTTATCTGTCAAAGGAAATTTATTAGGAGGAAAGGAAATATGAAAAAGCATACCGGGAAAATCTGGCGTGGTTTGGCAACAACTACAGCCTCACTTCTCACAATCACACTGGGCGGAAGCTCAATTGCAAATGCAAGAGTGGATTTCATTAATGCGACACTTGGAACCTCAAGCTACAAAATCGAGCAGGGAGATTCTGACTCTGATGGCATTTATTATGAATCTGAATTTGATAATGTAGAGGATCTGGTAAAGGCTAAAGAACAGCTGGCTGCTGAAATTTCTTCAGAAGGTTCCGTTTTATTCAAAAATACAGATCAGACCCTTCCACTTGACAAATCCAAAGAAGCTGTTACCCTCTGGGGCTTAAACAGCCATCTTCCGGGAACCGGCGGATTAATTGGTTCCTCTGTTGTGGCTGATTCAGAGAATGGTCAGATCGCTTATGGTATTGAAGAAGCTATGGATGAAAGAGGCTTCACAGTAAATGAAACCATGAAAGGCTTTTATGCAAGTGAAACCTGCGCACCATATTACAGAAAAGCTTCTTTCTTTGGAAATGAAGTTCCGGGCCATAGCCTTGTACCTGCTTTTTCCGCTTCTTATAATGAAGCAGATACATATACAGTAGGTGAGGCACCTGCTGAACTTTACACAGATGATATTCTGGAATCTGCTAAGGATACAACAGCAATTGTTGTTCTTTCCAGAGACAGTTCAGAGGCGTCTGACTACAGCACAAATATGAAGGATCCTAATGGGGACAGCTTCGACACCCCGATGTCTATCTCAGCTTACGAAAAAGAGATGATCCAGCTTGCAAAGGAAAATAGCAATGGCAAGGTGATCGTTTTGATCAACTCTGACGTTCCTATGGAAATCCAGGAACTGAAGGATGATCCGGAGATTGGAGCAATTCTTTGGACTGGACTTCCGGGAATGAATGGATTCCTTGGAGTATGTGATGTACTTTCTGGCGATGTGAATCCATCCGGTCATATTTCTGATACTTATGCCACAAGTTCTGTTTCTGCTCCGGCAATGACCAACTTTGGTCTTTATACTTATACTAATGCTTCCAATGCAGAATCTGGTGCAGAACTTACAGAAGCAGACAAGGGTGACTGGTATGTAGTAGAAACAGAAGGTATCTATATTGGTTATAAATATTATGAAACCCGTTACGAGGATACTGTTCTGGATCAGGGAAATGCAGCCACCACAGAAGGCTCTTCTACTGGCAAAGCATGGAACTATGTAGATGAAGTAACTTATCCGTTTGGATATGGTTTATCTTATACAACCTTTACTCAGGAGCTGGAAAGTGTAGATGTAATATCTGGGGAAAAGGGACTTGCAAAAGTGAAGGTAACCAATACCGGTGACGTTGCCGGAAAAGATGTTGTCCAGCTTTATGTACAGACACCATATATAGAGGGCGGACTGGAGAAAGCTTCTATTCAGCTTCTTGATTTTGGAAAAACAGAGGTTCTTGAGCCTGGCGAATCACAGACTCTGGAAATTGAGTTCGCTCCGGAATATATGGCAAGCTATGATGAAAAAGCTGTAAAAGAAGATGGAACAGAGGGCGCATGGGTGCTGGATTCCGGTGATTATTATTTCACAATCGGAAACGGTGCGCATGAAGCATTAAACAATGTCTTGGCGGTAAAAACAGATTCCACAGACGATCTGATCACAATTACAGACGATGAAACAATTGAGCCGGAAAATGTAGTGACAGTTTCTCTTGGTGAAGATAAAGAGACTTATTCTGAAAACGTAGAGAATGCATTCCAGGATTGCGATATTAACAATCTGATCCCGGATACTGCTGAATACACTACACGTTCTGACTGGAGCAAGGGCTGGAAAGAAGTGGAAAGCATTACTCCAATAGAGGAAATGCTGAAAGGTCTTACAAACTCCACTTATGAACTTACTGAGAACAATGACGAAGAAGTTGTCTGGGGAGCTGACAACGGATTAAGCACCGTTGATTTCCTCCAGTTTAATGAGGATGGAACTTTCGCAGGTACACTTCCTCTGTCTGATGAAAAATGGGATCAGCTTATGGATCAGCTGACTTTGGAAGAGGCTGCCAACTTTATTGAAAAAGCAGGAGATAAAAACTTTGAGAAGCTGGATTCTATTTTCCTGCCAGAAGCAATCTGGTATGACGGACCGATCGGTTACAGCTACGACCAGATTGCAGGATATGCAACCCGCTGGAATGAATCCAACTCTTCCGAGCCGACTTATGTTTCTTCAGACAACGAATATGCTTCCTACTCTATGAGCTCCATGCCTACAGAACCTGTAGTTGCAGCAACATTCAATAAAGAACTTGTAGAGAGAGAAGGAGAGCTCTTTGGTGAAGATGGATTGTGGTCCAATGCCAACTCCATTGCAGCACCTGGTCTTAACATTCACCGTGCACCTTACTGCTCCAGAAATCATGAATATTATTCAGAAGATGCCATGCTTACTAACCTGTTGGGACAGGCTGTCTGCAAAGGCGGAAAATCCAAAGGTCTTATGATGATGCCGAAACACTATATCATGAATCATCAGGAGTTAAACCGTTCCGGTGCTTCCACATTCTTCACAGAGCAGGCTGCAAGGGAAAATGAACTCCGCGCATTCCAGGGAGCTATGGAAAATAACTATGCGCAGGGAATCATGACAGGCTTCAACCGTCTTGGAACTGTATATTCAGGAGCTTCCGAAGCTTCACAGGTGCAGGTTGCACGTAACGAGTGGGGCTTTGAAGGCTGGATCGTAACAGATATGATCAACGGTGCTGATTACATGAACTGGAGAGATATTGTATTTGGCGGCGGTGGCGGATGTCTTACAACTTCCGCATATGAAAGCGCTAATATTGGTTCCATGACTTCAACCGAGAACCTGAAGCTGATTGCAAAGGACTCTGCTTTCCAGAAAAAGATGAAAGAAACAATTAAATATTTCGTATATAATACAGTTGCAAGTAATGATATGAATACAATTACAACCTCCACTAAATATATTCACGTTCTTACATGGTGGCAGATTGCCTTTATGGCAGCAGAGGTGGTATTTGGACTTCTGACACTTTTGTTTGCAGTTATGTACCTTCGAAATTCACTTCGCAAAAAGACAGTTTACGTGAAGGAGGACAAGTAATATGGGATATCTGAAAAATAAAACATTTGGTTTTTACTTAAGCTTTGTGGCTGCAATCCTTGCGCTGATCGGCTTTGTAATGTACCGCCAGTCAGGACATACAGAATCTTATATTGAGGTTCTGCTGCTTGTAACAGTGGTTCTGCAGATTCTTGCGATGATCGTTTTGAAGGTGGCACCTGATTTTAAGTGGACAAGCCTTCTGCTTACTGCAAATGCAATTCTGACTGCAGCAGCACTTGTTAACAGTTTTTATACACAAGTTGATTTTATTGGATATGTGGTATCAGGACTTTATGAGTTTGCAACCATAAAAAAATTCATAATTTCAGCCGTACTTATGGCACTTTCCATGATTGCATATATTGTTTCCTCTTATTCTGGATTTCAGAAATGCACTTGTAAGGATGAGACAAAAGCTTGATTTATCTGCTGTAAAATATGGCACAAATTAATATTTACATGGTATAATGAAAAAGCCGGAATGCCCAAAAGGACTCCGGCTTTTGCCGTATACCATGGAGGATAACTATGATTACCATTGCTATTGTGGAAGATGATAAGAAAAGTGCAAAAATTCTTCAAGACTATATATTACGCTATTCAGAAGAAAAACAGGAACCGTTAGCTGTAGAATGCTTTGAAAACGGATTAAATTTTATCAGCGATTATAAAGCCAGCTGCGACATTGCTCTTATGGATATTGAAATGCCTCATATGAATGGTCTTGACACCGCCAGAAAACTGCGGGAATTTGATAGCCAGATTCCTCTTATTTTTATTACCAATATGGCGCAATATGCCATTAACGGATATGAAGTGCAGGCTCTTGATTTTATGGTAAAGCCTATTGAATATTTCAACTTTTCGCTGAAACTGGACAAAGCGATCCGAATCTGTAAAAAGCTTCATGGTTATCAGATATATGTTCCTTCTGAACAGGGAACTGTTAAAATTGATATTGCAGATCTGATTTATATTGAAAGTGCAAAGCATTATCTTTATCTTCATACTTCGAAAGAGACCTTTCGCCTGCGAAGCACAATGGGAGATTTTATAGCACAGCTTCCGACAGGTCGCTTCTCCTGTTGCAGCAAATCCTTTTGTGTAAATCTGGAATGGATTTCCCGCTATCAGGGAAACAGCGTGTTTGTAAATGGAAAGGAATTATCGATTTCCCGTTCTTATAAAAAAACTTTTATAGATCAAATGACAATGTACATTAACCGGGGAGGAAACTGACGTGGCAATTTATGAAATATTAGCTTCATCTACAAGTGAAATACAGGGAATTACCTGTTTTATCATCCAACTTTTTATAGCGGAAGCTATGTTCTTTTTCCATCTAAAAAAAAGGAAACGCTTCTGGTTACGCCTGCTTGTAGGGGGAACTGCCTGTCTGCTTTTGGGAGTTACCCTTCCAATTATAATTGGTCAATATATAAGCGGAATTCGAACCTTTATTGTGCTTGTTTTTATGCAGCTTTACATGTGGTTTTGCTTCAGGCGTTCTTTTTTGGATATTTTATTTTGTACAATTGGAGCTTTTACTGTACAGAATCTTGGAAGCAATATTCAGGTGCTGATTTGTATCGTGACCAAAACTTCTTTCAAGATGCTTTCCACGGAAATGGTCATTGGATTTACCATTGTATATATTATTTGCTATCTCACTTGTGCAGCAAAAATAAAAAATTTTCCGAATATCAGCCAGAACAGAGTCCGTGTACTTTGGGTAGCCATTATTTCCTTATGTGTCTGCTGGCTCCTTCAAAGCTGGCTGATCAGTGAAAAGCTGGATATGGTTATGGCGTGCCGTGTTCCATTTGCATTCTGCTGTATTTTATCTCTTTTTATGCAGTTTGGGCTTCTGGAGCAGTCCCGGCTCAATGAAGAAAATCTGGCTCTTGAGCAGTTAATAAAGGAAAATGCAAAACAGTATGAGTTGTCAAAGAAAACAGTTGAAATCATTAACATGAAATGTCATGATCTTAAGCACCGGATTCTGGAATTGGAACAAGCCGGAAATGCAGATCATGGCCAGCTGGAAGAAATACGTAAAGCAGTAGATATTTATGACGGGCTTGCGAAAACAGGCTGCCAGCCATTGGATATTATTCTTTCAGAAAAGAATCTTCTTTGTGAAAAATATCAAATTAAGTTTTCATATATGATTGATGGAGAGAAGCTTACTGGTATTAAAGCGGGAGATATCGCTGCCATATTTGGAAATGCTTTAGATAACGCTATTGAATGTGCAGCGGAGCTGCCAGTTGAAAAGAGAATTATCAGCCTTATCGGATATGCGAGACAGGATGTGATGGGGATTCATATTGAGAATTATTGTGAGGATGAACTGGAATTTCGTAATGGGCTTCCGGTGAGTACCAAAGGAGATGATAATTATCATGGCTTTGGCATGAAAAGTATTCAATATGTGGTGGAAAAATATGGCGGAAATCTTGTGGCGAATTTGGAAGAAAAGATTTTTAGTGTAGATATTATTTTTCCAGTTCTAGATTAGAGCCTTTTTCAAACTGGGGAGGTGCCTTTTTTTGAACGCAGATATGCATTTCCCCGCTTCAAGTGCGCGGAGCACTAAGCGGCAGGTGAGGGGGGATGCTTCTGTCAGTGGGAGCCTTCAGCTCCTACTGACAGATCACGAAGCGACTGCGTTCATGAGCAAGTAGCGAAGCGGACCTGGAATGTCCGCTTTACTAATATACGACAGCAATAAGTTAACTGGTAGTATTCCGGCGAATCAGCACCGGAGTGATCTGTTTGTGAATTGGCTTTTCCAGTGGCTTAGGCGCTCGCTTTTTTTGCTCTTCCATCTGCTGCACCAGAAGCTCCATGGCAGTCTGTGCAATAACATCAATTTGCTGACCGACAGTTGTGATCGGAAGGATTGATTCACTGGCAATTGGAGAATTATCAAAACCTATAATTTCGTAAGTAGGTGGTAATTTACCATATTTCTGGAAAATTAAATTGAGAAACATATTGGCATAGGTATCATTCGCAAGAAAGATACCTTTTTTTTGATTCGGATACTTTTCTTCAATTCTTGTAAAGATACGTCTTATCACATTTAAAATCTCTTGATAAGAATTGCCGCTTACGCTTAGATCAATGTCATAAGGAACCTGATATTCTTTACATGTTTCCTCAAATGCACGTATACGATCATAAGCCGGGACTGTTTTTTCAACATTGACATTGATATGAATCAATATATCACATTTATCACGAATTAACAGGGAGGTAGCCTGAAGGGAACCCATATAATTGTCAGTGGTAATGCTGCTGATATATTCTGCCTCTCGCTCAATGGCAATGACAGGAATCTGATAGGAAGCCAGTTTTTGGGATGACAGTGTATGGCTTAAAACAATAAGCCCCTCAATCTGATAGGAAAGAAGCTCTTCAATATACTGTTGTTCCTCTTCGGCACCGTGTTCACTGGAAAAAACAAGAAATTTGTAATGGTAGTTACTATAGCTTGAAAGAAGCTGTGTCAGCATTTCAGAGTAGTAATGCAAGTAGAGATTTGGAACAATAATTCCGATAAACTCACTTTTACCATTTGCCAGAACTTTTGCAAGTTTATTTTTTTTATAGCCAAGGGTATCAAGGGCCTGTGAAATCTTTTCCTGATTTTCAAGCGTAAGAGAATCGGGATGATTGAAATACCGTGATATTGTAGTTTTTGAAAAATGAGTATATTCTGCAATATCTGCAAATGTCACCTGTTTTTTTGCCATAAAAATTTAATCTCCTTATAAATAAATGAGAATAATATTGGGGAATCTTTTAATTACTGGGATTATATTATTTTTTTAGTATAGCAATTATTTAAAAAAAAGGCAATGCTAAAATAACCGATTACGTAACCGGTTATTTTAGCTTGAAAAAGTGTTGACATATGAACTTGGATGTAGTAACATCGAGCTATAAAGTAACCGGTTACTTAACCGGTTCCGAGAACGAAAAGAGAAAGGAATGGAGGAGAAGTGCATGAAAAGAATGCAGAACCAAACAATGCCCGTGAAAAAGCAAACGTGGAGAGATAAGGCTACATATGTGAAGAAAAACTGGCAGTTATATCTTTTTTTCTTAATGCCAGGACTTTTACTGACAATCATTTTTAAGTATCTTCCTATGGGGGGACTTCTGATTGCATTTGAGGATTACAACGTAATCAAGGGAGTGCTTGGAAGTCCATGGGTCGGACTTGAATATTTCAGGCGGTTTTTATCTTCACCGGATTTTATGAACTACCTGTTGAATACGTTAAAACTGAGTATTTATGGACTGTTGTGGGGCTTTCCGGTTCCGATCATTCTGGCATTGCTTTTAAATCGTATCCGCAGAACCGGAGTTAAGAAGAAAGTACAGCTTTTGGTCTATATGCCGAACTTTATATCTGTAATTGTACTTTGCGGTATGGTACGAATGCTGCTTTCTCCAGTCGGACCTCTGAATAAACTGTTAGGAATCAGTACAAACTGGATGACAATGCCATCTGCTTTCCGCACCATTTACATAGCAAGTGGAATCTGGCAGACAGCAGGCTGGGCCTCTATTATGTACACGGCTGCTTTATCCAATGCAAGCAAAGAACTGGAAGAAGCAGCTATTATGGATGGCGCAAATCTTCTGCAGCAGATCTGGTATGTGGAGCTTCCTGCAATCAAGAATATTATTGTAATTCAGTTTATTCTGCAGGCTGGAAATATTATGAGTATTGGATTCGAGAAAGCCTATGCATTACAGACAGATATGAACCTGCCGGCATCAGAAATTTTATCAACATATGTATACCGTATTGGTCTTTTGAACGGCGATTATGGTTATTCGACGGCTGTTGGTCTGTTTAATTCAGTAGTAAATGTAATTCTGTTAGTTTTTGTAAACTGGGTGGTAAAGAAGCTGAACGACGGAGAAGGATTATAGGAGGAAGCGAAGATGGAGAAAATAAAGAAAAAATATTCGAAGACAGACTGTCTTATCCTTGGAATTGGATTCCTGATTCTTGGACTGTTTGTACTTTCTATTGCAATTCCAATCGTGTATGTAGTGCTTGCCTCTTTTATGGATCCTACAGTTTTGAATAATCAGGGACTGAGTTTTCATATTAAGGACTGGACTTTGGATGCATATCGCAGAGTACTGGAAAATGAGATGATCTGGCGTGGATTCCTGAATTCTTTTCTGTATTCACTTGCATTTACAGCTATTTCTGTTTTTATAACATTGCTGGCAGCGTATCCATTGTCCAAGAAGGAATTTGTGGGAAGAAAACTTTTTAATCTTATTTTTCTGATCACAATGTTCTTTGGCGGTGGAATGATCCCGACTTTTATTTTAATCAATCAGCTGCATATGGTAAATACAGTCTGGGCAGTTTTAATTCCTGGAGCATTTAATGTCTGGAATATGATCCTTGCAAGAACATACTACCAGTCGATCCCGGCAGAATTAAGAGAAGCCTCTGCAATTGATGGAGCCAATGAGATCCAGCATTTCTTCAAAATCATGATGCCGGTATGTAAGCCGATCATTGCAGTACTTGCACTGTGGTCATTTGTAGGAATGTGGAACAGCTATTTTGATGCAATGATTTATCTGAATGATGCAAATCTTCAGCCTCTGCAGTTAGTACTTCGTTCCATTCTGGTACAGAATACTCCGCAGCCAGGTATGATTGCAGATATTCAGAGTACTGCTGAAATGGCAAAGGTAGCGGAACAGCTGAAATATGCAACCATTGTGGTATCAAGCTTACCGCTTTTAGTAATGTACCCATTCTTCCAGAAGTATTTTGATCAGGGAATTATGGTCGGATCAGTAAAAGGCTGATAAGAAAGGAACGATACAGATATGAAGAAAAACAGAGTAAAAGGTTTACTTGCACTTGGACTTTCTTTGACGATGATGATAAGTACGGCAGGGTGTGGAAAAGAGCAGCAGCTTAATGCGGAGATCAACCCGGACACACCAGTATCTGAGGTACAGTTTCCATTAAAGGAAACAGAGGAGCTTTCTTTTATTACAAGTGCACCGGCTACTTCCACACAGGATCCCAATGAAAGAGTGATTTTCCAGCGACTGGAAGAACAGACAAATGTTCATATTGACTGGACCTGTTTTGTATCCGATCAGTTTTCAGATAAAAAGAATCTGGCTCTGGCTCAGTTTGGAAATCTGCCAGATGGATTGTTTAATGCAGGAATGAGTGATTATGATCTGCTGCGATATGCGAAGCAGGGAATTATCATTCCACTGGAAAATCTGATTGACAAATATATGCCGAATCTTCAGGCTGTGTTTGAAAAATACCCAGAGTACAGGACTATGTGCACAGCACCGGATGGACATATCTATTCTTTCCCGTGGATTGAACAGCTTGGTGCAGGAAAAGAAGCAATTCAGGCGATTGGAGATATTCCATATATTAATAAAAAATGGCTTGACTACCTTGGACTTGAGATTCCTACAACAACAGACGAACTGGAACAGGTACTGATTCAGTTCCGCGATCATGCAGAAGAACTGGAGAAAGAATTTTCCATTGAAGGTGATGTAATTCCAATGTCCTTTATTATCAATAACGGAGATCAGGATCCGGCGATTTTAATAAATGGATTTGGAGAGGGTTACGGAGACACAGGAGATCATTTCGCGGTAACAGATGAAGGAAAAGTAATTTATACAACTGTTCAGGAAGGCTACAAGGAAGGAATTGAATGGCTTCATAAACTGGTGACAGAAGATCTTGTAGATCCGGAAGCCTTTACACAGGAGTGGTCTACTTATGTTGCAAAAGGAAAGAATCACCGTTACGGACTCTGCTTCACATGGGATATTGCGAATATAGATAACAATACAGATTATGTGATGCTTCCGGCACTGACCGGGCCGGATGGCATGAGAAATATTACCAGACAGAACAACAGTGAAACCAGTGGATTTGACCGTGGAAGATGTGTTCTTACATCCAGCTGTCGTAATACAGCACTTGCTGCTGCATGGATTGATCAGATGTATGCACCCCTCCAGTCTCCGCAGAATAACTGGGGTACTTATGGCGAAGAGGATTCCTTTAACATTTTTGAACTGTCTACAAACAAAGACGGCGGCGAAATGTTAAAACATATGGATCTGGGAGAGCAGTCTCCAGTGGAAGTGCGTGAGGCGCAATCTGTAAATGGCCCTCTGGCCGTGCTGAATGAATATTATGATGTATATGTGACACAGCCGGAAGATGCAAAATGGCGTCTGGATAATATGCATGAGACCTATGTACAGGATATGAATAGCAAATATGTTTATCCAAATGTATTTATGAGTATTGATGATACAAACAAAGTATCACAGTATGATACCGATATTAAAAAATATGCAGAACAGAAGAAAGCTGACTGGATCCTGAATGGAGGAATAGAGGAAGAATGGGATTCCTACCTGGAAAAAATGGAGAAATACGGACTTTCAGATTATCTTTCAATCAAACAGAAATATTTTGATCAGTATCAGGAATCCTTAAGCGCGGAAAAGTAACAAAAGATGTAAGAACTGAACAACGACTTTGACAGGAGATTTTTCATGAGCGAAATGTTAGAAAAGGCAAGAAAATATGAATTTACACAGGGACAGCAGATTAAAGCGGAAGACAGACCGGCTTTTCATATAACTCCTTATGTTGGATGGATGAATGATCCCAATGGATTTTCCTGCTATAAGGGAGAATACCATTTGTTTTATCAGTACAATCCATATAACACACATTGGGACAGCATGCACTGGGGGCATGTGGTAAGTAAGGATCTGCTGCATTGGGACTATCTCCCGGCAGCATTGGCACCAGACCAGGATTACGATAAAGTGGGCTGCTTTTCCGGAAGTGCCATAGAGCTGGAGGACGGCAGACAGCTGCTTATGTATACAGCTGTGGACCGGGAAATACTGGAGGACGGAACCGCAAGGGATGTTCAGACACAGGCGGTGGCTGTGGGAGATGGAAAAGATTACGTGAAGTATGACAAAAATCCGGTCCTGACCTTTAAAAATCTGCCGGAAGGTGCAAGCAGAGTAGATTTCCGTGACCCAAAAATCTGGAAAGAAAAAGATGGAAACTTTTATTGTGTCATAGGCAGCCGTCCGGCAGATGGAAGTGGACAGATTCTTCTTTACAGAAGTAAAAATGGTTTTGAATGGGAATTTGTAAGTACTTTGGCAGAGAATAAAAACCGCTATGGAAAGATGTGGGAATGTCCGGATTTCTTTGAACTGGACGGCAAATATGTGCTTCTGACAAGCCCACAGGACATGATTCCGGAAGGAATGGAATATCATAATGGAAATGGAACATTATGTATCATAGGAGATCTGGATTCTGAGACACATACTTTGAAGGAACAGTCTTATCAGAGTGTGGATTATGGAATTGACTGTTATGCAATGCAGACATTGCTTGCTCCAGATGGAAGAAGAATTATGATTGCCTGGATGCAGAACTGGGATACTCTTGCTTATCGCAGAAATGAATCTAAATGGTTTGCACAAATGAGCCTTCCGAGAGAAGTGTCTGTGAAAAACGGAAGATTGTATCAGGTTCCGGTCAGAGAACTGGATTCCATGCGTGCAAATAAAGTCGAGTACAGGGATGTTGTGATTAAAGACACCAGAATTACACTTGACCAGATTGAAGGACGTACCGTAGATCTGGAGCTTGTAATACAACCGGTAGATAAAGATAAGCTTTATAAAAAATTCGAACTCTGTTTTGCAGAGAATGAAAAATATCATTCCACTTTACGATTCCGTCCAGATGAATCAGTTTTGAAAATCGACAGAAGCTTCTCCGGAAGCGAACGTGCAGTGGTTCATCAGAGAGAATGTCTGGTAAATGGTGACTGTAATGAATTGAAATTACGAGTAATTCTGGACAGATTCAGCGCGGAAATATTTATCAATGACGGAGAACAGGTTATGTCTGCTGTGATTCTTACAGAACAGAATGCAAAGGGAATTTCTTTCTTTGTTGACGGTGCGGCTAAGATCGATGTAGTGAAATATGATTTGGTATGAAAGTTCCAGAAGCTTGTCATGAATGAGTAAGGTAAAAATACAAGAATTGGGAGCAACGTATGAAGAAATATGATGTAACGGCACTGGGAGAATTATTGATTGATTTTACTGAAAACGGAAAAAGCAATCAGGGAAATCCACTTTTTGAAGCAAATCCCGGAGGAGCACCTTGTAATGTGCTTGCAATGTTAGCAAAGTTAGGGCATAACACGGCATTTATCGGAAAGGTAGGAAATGATTTCTTCGGAGAACAGTTGAGGGCTGCAATAAAAGAAGTTGGAATTGATGACACTGGATTATGTACAGACGAAAAGATCCATACAACCCTTGCTATGGTACATACATATCCCGATGGAGACAGGGATTTCTCTTTTTACCGTAATCCAGGTGCAGACATGATGCTGAATAAAGCTGAAATTTGTGAAGATATTCTCAAAAATACGAAAATTTTTCATTTTGGTACATTGTCTATGACACATGAAGGGGTGCGGGAGGCAACGAAAGAAGCAATTCATATTGCAGAAGAAGCTGGCGCTATTATTTCATTTGATCCCAACTTACGTCCACCGCTCTGGGAGTCTATGGAAGAGGCGAGAAAGCAGGTATTATATGGTCTTGGTCATTGTCAGATACTGAAAATTTCAGATAATGAAATTCAGTGGCTGACAGGAGAAGAAGATTATAGTGATGGCGTAAACTGGATTAGAGAACGTTATCAGATTCCGCTGATTCTTGTGTCTATGGGAAGAGAAGGAAGTCGTGCTTATTATAATGAAATGATGGTGGAAGTAAAGCCGTTTTTACAGGATAATACCATCGAGACAACCGGAGCAGGAGATACATTCTGCGGCTGTGTATTGCACTATGTCTGTGAACATGGAATTAATGGACTAAAAGAGGAAAATCTGGCTGAAATGTTAACGTTTGCCAATGCAGCTGCCTCAATTATCACAACAAGAAAAGGCGCACTGAGAGTAATGCCGGAAGAAAAAGAAATAAAGCTATTAATATAAAATATTCAAAAGAATAGGAATACAACAAAGGGACTTCTTCGGAGGTCCCTTTTAAAATGGGAAAATGTTAATAAAACTTTTTCTTGCTAAATTGTAAAAGTTTGCTAGAATAGTTGTAACAAACACAGTCAGAAAGAACGTTCACAAACGAGGTGACCGCTATGATTACACTGAATGATTATTTATATTCCGGAGATACGGTTTTAAAAATTTTACAGAAATATACAGAGGATCTGCGTAAGGAAGCGAAGAAGAACCATAACGAAGTCGATTTGGTGCACAGCAACTTTCTGCTCCAGATCACGGAACTTCTGGAGCATAATGATTTCCTTACGGCCCAGTCCCAGAAGATCCGGGAATTTTACAAATATATGGCCCATGAATATCCATTTCTTGCTTTTACATTTAAAGGCAGGATTAAGTCATTGATCCGGGCAGAAGAGAAATTTAATGGATATGTAGTGGAATATATTTACGATTATTACCGGGAAAATGGTACCTATCCGTCGGTTGCAGAGCTGAAAAATAAGCTGAGCTGCTTTCGTGATTTTATTGCTTACCGGATTGTGGTCTGTATGCCAAGATGTCACTTGAAGCCAGGGGAAGAACAGGAGCAGGCGTCTATCCGCTATCTTTATGAGATCGCAAATGTGCTGCCAGGATTTCTGGAAGAGAGAGGCTTTACAGCAGAATCGGCTCAGGGAGTGAAATTGAGTACTTCTGATCAACTAAATGATGATGTAAAGCCTTATTACAGAGATTATATTTGTGGTACCAGTGAATATGGGTATCAGTCTTTACATATTACATTTTATGATAACAGCTCCAGATCCTACATGGAGGTACAGCTCCGTACCCAGAAAATGGATGACATTGCAGAAATCGGTCCGGCCAATCACCTGGGCTATGAGAAACGCCAGCAGGACGAGCGTGCCAGAAGAGATGTGATCCCGGAAGGGGAATGTGTTTACTTTGATGAGGCTTATGAACGGGGAATGAAGCTGCTTTCCCTGGAATTAGCAGATCTTGATGTGAATATGTTTTCTGCGGTAAATAACAGTCTGATCAACGATGGCTGTGGATTGTTCCGAGGCAGATTGATTCTGCCTTATGAGCATTTGTCCAGATTTCAGAATGATGTGATTGATTGAGAAAAAAGTAAGTGGAGCAATAAAGATGTTAAAGAAAAAGATGTTAATTGCTTTAGGGGTGGCAGCAGTATTGAGTGTGAGCTGTGTAAGTGTGACTGTCTGGGCTGAGGAAAACGCAGAAGAGCAGACAGAGGAAGCAGAGGACAGTTCTAATTCTGAAGGAGAGGAAGATGCTGATTTAGAAGAGTCTGACAATCCGGAGATTGAAGAGGGATACACTACAGAACTAGAAGGCTGCACAAAGGTGGTTTCCTGGTGCAAAAATGGAGACAATAATATTTACGGACAGTTCTATTATCCGGAAGATTTTGACGAAACAAAGACTTATCCAGTAATCATTATGAGCCACGGAATCGGTTCTACTTCCCAGATGGTAGAGCGTGCAAAATGGCCGGAAAAGGCGGCTCAGGATGGATATGTGGTTTATACATTTGACTTCTGCGGCGGTTCCCTTAACGGAAACAGTGACGTAGATTTCATGGATATGACAGTGATGACTGAGAAAGAAGATTTAAGTGCTGTTATGGACTTTGTGAAAACAAAGGATTATGTGGATCAGGATCATCTTTTCCTTCTGGGACAGAGCCAGGGAGGACTTGTAAGTGCTCTGACTGCTGCAGACAGAAAAGATGATGTGGCTGCTATGATCCTGATTTATCCGGCGTTTTGTATTGCGGATAATGTCCGGGAAATGTATGATTCCGCATATGATATTCCGGAAGACAGAGCTGAGATGCCGGTAGGAACTGTGGGTTCTGAGTATGTGAAAACAGTTTATGATCTGGATGTTTATGGCACTATCAGCGCATATGACGGAGACGTGATGATCATTCACGGAATCAATGACAGCCTGGTGCCATACAGCTATTCTGAAAAGGCAATTGAGGAAGCGTATACAGGGGAAGGTTCTGTTCTGATTCCCATTTATGGAAAAAAATCTACCCATGGTTTCGAGATGAACTTTGAAGAGGGAAGAGACTATGCGGAGACAGTTGGATTGGAATTTTTGGATGTGCATTTGAAAGAGGAAGAATAAAGGTTTAGGAAACCAAAAAGTGAAAAAAACATGTAGGGCGTATTTATAGATCGTTATGAATTAAAGGCATTGCAAGGATATTATACCGCGTACTAAAAGTTAGATTTTAATGTCTGACTTTTGGGCGGCATGTTCTACAATGCCTTTTTTTATTTAAGTATATATTTTATAAAAATAATATTGTATAAAATAAATACAAATGGTATAATATTAACGAGGAATGATTCTTAAAAAAATATAAACTCCTTGCAGTACATTATATTTTATGTTACGCTGAATTCACATCTCAGGAACTCTATGTACTATTCGTAGGCGGTTCAGCTCATGAACAGCAGTCTATTCATTGCCATTCGGTGAAGTATTCCTGTGAAATAAGCGTAATAAAGAAGGTGGTGAAACTTGGGTGTAAAAGACCAGGGACTACAGGAGTATCTGAAAGATAACGAACGCTTTGCAGATTTTGTGAATGGTACCTTATTTGCAGGAAAGCAGATTGTGGATCCATGTTATCTTAAGGAAGTACAAAGGAAGAAGAGAGTATCATATAAACAGTCGATTATGGCAAAAAATATACAAAAGAAAAACAGTTCTGAAAAATACGGCGAAGAGGAAATTGCCAGGGAAAAAGGTGTTTTTGAAGAGGGAGAATTCGGGGATGACAGCGCGAAGCTCATGTATCTGGAAAGAGAGCGCGATTTCCTTCGTCTCCACGATAAGCCAGGCTGTAGATTTTTGTTGGCATGTGAAGTTGAATCTGGGGCAAATTATGAGATGCCTGTGAGATGTTTTACATATGACAGCATAGAATATACAGATCAGCTAAAAGAGTGGAAAAGAAAATCCCAGCAAATGTTTTGGGGAAGAGGAAAACGTGGGAAAAAACGGCGCCGAATCCGTCGTCCATTGCTTCCGGTATTTCATCAGGTATTATACCTGGGAGAGAAAAGGTGGAAGAGTAAGTTAAAATTACAGGAAATGATGGACATCCCGGAAAATGTGATGAGTTTTTCAGACAGGCTTCCTGATTATGATATTTGTATGATAGATATTCATGAACAGAATCCTGAGTTGTTTCACACGGAATGGAAAGATATTTTCCAGCTTATGAAGCACAGCCGTAAAAAAGACGAATTGAGAAAATACGTAGAAGAGAGTACCGAAGAAATACGAAAGCTAAGTCAAGAAACCAGATGGCTTCTGGCGATATTACTGGAGCAATATGAATTTGTTGATGAAGAGGTTGTGGAGGTGAAGGATATGTGTAAGGCATGGGATGGCGCAATGCAAATGTATGCAGATGAAGCGAGAGCAGCAACGCGGAAAGAAATGAAGAAAGAGATGAAAAAAGAAATGAGAAGACAGGCCAGAGAAAAAGATCGCAGGACCGTTTTTAACATGTTTTCTCGGGGGTATTCACAGAAAGAAATTGCGGCAATTTCCGAGCTGCCGCTTAAAAAAGTACAGAAAATGTGTGAAGGGTTTATCGAGAATACAACAATGGCAGTACATACTTCTTGATTTGGATTAGAAATTACAGAATAGTAGCTGAGAAAGTTTAACGAGAAAAGGCATTGCAAGGAATTATATGGCGTCTGTAAACGATTTGATTTTGGAGTCAAACGTTAGGGAGAGGCTATATCCTGCAATGCCTTTTAAAATCCTTCAAATTTATATGAAAACTGCTAGAGCGTGTTTGAAAAATCATTCCCGCAATCTGCACGCCCCACTTTGCGGGAGATTTCACCCGAATTCGGTTGCCGTAGCCCGCTACGGCGCCCTCATCCGGGCGAAATCTCCCACAAACTGTGACGCACATCTTGCAGAAAGCCTTTTCCAAACACGCTCTAACAGGTACGCTTATGCATCTTGTTTCTCCGGAAACATTTTCCCGAAGAGAAAACGGATCAGCGGTCCACAGTACATAAGCTGCCAGAAGAAGGCTACCGGGAAGTTCATGAAAGTGATCTGGAGCCATACGGCAACGAACTGGGAACCTGCATTTTTAAATAAGATTGTGGCAATTAAGCTCATGATCGGGCACATAATGCAGATGATCATAACAGAAATTGCAACTGTGATTGCGAAAGGTCTGTCTTTAGGTGTGACAATACGAAAAGCAAGCTTATGGGCAAGGTTATCAACAATAAAGAACTCCAGCACAAATGCAACCGGCCACATGATCTTCATTTCGCCGAAAGCCATGAGAAATACCTGGTTGCTCATTCCACCGATGTTCAGGGAAATGTTGTAGCAGATCATGGCGTAGACCATAAGGAAAGCATCATCAGAGTGAAAATAACATTTTGAAACTTAGTTTTTGGCATAAAATTGTTCTCCTTTTTCTAAAAATGGGTACAAAAAAGACACATGTGTTGTTCGTTATCAAGTGTACACTTGTGTCGTTTCCAATTTTATACCAGAGCTAATTTGTTATTGAATTGTTTACCGAATGATTATTATACCAGATAAATGGGAAAATGCAATAAAAAAATCGATATATAAGATGGACTAAGAAATGATAATGGGGATTTTTTATAAGTCAGAATGCAGTTTTACTTAAGTTCCTTGGTTATATTAAACTAGTGGTTTATTGCAGAATATATAGTTCTTCTGGTAATATAAAACATGTAAGAAATCATATCGGTCATTATCCCGTTAAGGAGGCGGAGCGGACTGTAAATCCGCTGTTATCATAACACGAGTGGGTTCGATTCCCTCATGGCCGAGTATACTCCTGTAGCTCAGCTGGATAGAGCACGCGTCTACGAAGCGCGGTGTCGAGAGTTCGAATCTCCCTAGGAGTGCTTCCAATGGCAGATGTCTTGGAATAAAGTGAATCAGGTAAGGAAATGGTGCAAAGGAAGAAAGCTGTCTGTGACTAGACGGCTTTTTTTCATTGAGATTCAACTTCTGGATTTTGAAGATGTGCTATTTGCGATGGATTTCTTACACTTTACGTAAAAAACAGGTACAGAAATTGCAGGGTGTTATAATAAATCCATATTATGAATTATGTAAAATAATCGATGGAGGATGAAGGTATGAAAACAAAGCAGGCTGTAAATCCGTACCTGCCAAGCTGGGAATACGTGCCGGATGCGGAGCCGCATATTGTAGATGGACGTGTATACATATATGGTTCTCATGATCTTTTTAACGGCTTGAATTTCTGTCTGGGAGATTATGTATGCTGGTCAGCGCCGGTAGACGATCTGGGCAACTGGCGTTATGAGGGTGTTATTTTCAAAAGAGAGCAGGATCCGGCAGCACCGAAGATCCGTCTTACAAATGGTCTGGCAGCACCGGATATGATCCAGGGACCGGACGGAAGATTTTATCTTTATTATTTCATGGGCGGCACCAAGATGATTTCTGTGGCTGTCTGTGATAAGCCGGCAGGCAAATATGAATTCTATGGTTATGTAAAATATGCAGATGGTACTCCTATTGGAAAGAAAGAGGAGCCGCTGCAGTTTGACCCGGGTATTTTTATGGACGATGATGGAAGACTGTATCTTTACACAGGCTTTGCCCTTCAGGGAAATCCCCTTCTGCTTGATGGCTCCAAGCCTACTGAGCACGGTGCGATGTGCTTCGAGCTGGACCCGGCAGACATGCTTACTGTAAAAATGGGACCGAAATACATCGGAATTGCCAGTGAGAAAGAAGCACCAGGAAGCTCTTATGAGGGACATCCCTTCCTGGAGGCAAGCTCCATGCGTAAATTCAATGGAACCTATTACTTCATCTACAGTTCCCTGAACAGTCATGAGCTCTGCTATGCAACCAGCAATAATCCTACTGGTGGATTTGAATTTGGCGGTGTTCTGGTCAGCAACGGAGATATTGGCCTTCCAGGAATCACAGATGTGAAAAACGCAAGAAACTGTACTGGAAACACTCACGGAAGCCTGATCGAGATTAATGGAAGCTATTATGTTTTTTATCACAGACACAGTAACCGTAAGCAGTCTTCCCGTCAGGCCTGTGCAGAGCGCATCCGCTTCGAGAATGGTAAATTCTATCAGGCAGAGATGACCTCCTGTGGTCTGAATGACGGACCGCTTAAGGGAAAAGGAAACTATCCTTCCTACATTGCCTGCAACGTATATGGCAAAAAAGGAACCCGTTTCTTAAGTATGATCAAACATCCAAAGTCCGGTCATCCATATCTGACTCAGGAAGGAAAGGATCGTGAGCAGGGGTCAGATCAGTATATTGCCAATATGTGTGACGGAGCAGTTGCAGGCTTCAAATATTTTGACCTGCGTGAGACCTCTAAGGTTCGTATTAATATTAAGGGAAAAGCAACTGGAATTGTTTATGTATCCACAGAGGAAGGCGGCAAGCCAGTGGCAAAGATTCAGGTAAAACCTTGCAAGGAACAGCACGGTTTTGCAGCTGATGTAAACGGACTCGGTGAGAAAGAGGCACTGTACTTCAGTTACAAGGGAACTGGCGCATTTAATTTTATGTCTTTTGATCTGAAGTAAGATTCCATTAAATGTGCAGGAAATATTCTGCCTGTAAATGGAAGACAGAGCTTAAATAAAGGGAAAAAGAGTTTATCTTAAGAGTCAAATAAACCCAGGAGGCGAAATATTTGAACATTACTAATTTTGCAAAAAAACTTGCAGAAAAGCCGGTTTTTAAAACAAGAATCAAATCCGATCAGGTGAAGCTTCCGGAGATAGCCATTGGATATTTTCTGGCACCTTTTTGCGCCATGTTTGCCAATGCCATTTTCGGTGCTTATCTGAATCGTTATTATGTGGATGTACTTGGCTGGACGAAATTCGGAGCATTTGCCACACTTCTGCCAATCGTATCTGTGATTTTCGTAGTTCTCGGAAATCTGATGATCGGGCAGTGGATCGACAATACCAGAAGTACACAGGGAAAAGCAAGACCTTACCTGATCATTGCAGCACCAATGCTGATCATAGCCATTATTCTTATGTTTATGACACCAACTAAGGGCAATAATGCAGTGCAGATGATCTGGATCGCAGTGTCCTATAACCTGTACTATGCACTTGCATATCCATGTTTTTACTGTGCACATAGCTCCATGGTTTCTCTTTCTACCAGAAATTCTGAGAGCCGCGGGCTTCTTGCAACACTGTCAAATGCAGCAATGGTTGCCTCCGCAGGAGTGGGAGCCAGCATCGTAGTGCCAATTCTTCTGCAGAGCTTTCTGTTTGTGACAAAGGACGGCGGAATTGATGTGGATGCAAGCTATTCACACTGGAGGATTATTTCCATAGTTCTTTGCCTTGTAAGTGCATTTGGCTGTATGCTGGAATATTATTTTACCAGAGAGTGTATTACAGAGGAAACCATCAATCTGAATGTGAAGGAAGAGAAGCTTCCTCTGAAAAAACAGCTGGAAGGCTGTATCCACAACAAATACTGGTGGATCATCATTCTCTATTTCCTGATTTTCCAGTTTGGCCAGCTGATCAAAAACAGTTCCATGAGCTTCTATGTAAGATGGATGTTTGACAGTGTAATTAATTCTGCAAATCCGGAGCAGACTTCCGGTGCATTAATGTCAACACTTGGTTTGGTTGGTGGAATTCCTACTGCCGTTGGTATGGTAGTGGCATGGCCAATTGCCCGTAAGCTGGGCAAAAAGAGAGCTGTTGTTACAGGACTTTGCTTCTCCGTTGTAGGCGGCCTTGTCTGTTTCCTGAATGTACACAGCTTCGGAATGGTTGCTGCAAGTATGGTACTGAAAGGAATCGGAAGTATTCCGGCAATGTATGTGACGATGGCGCTTCTTTCTGATGTGCTGGATCACCTGGAAGCGAAGAATGGTTTCCGAAGCGATGGATTTACAATGTCTGTTTATAGCTCCATTATGGTAGGTCTTAGCGGACTCTGTATCGGTGTGCTGAACAGTCTTCTTACCTTTGCTGGTTACAGCAATACCGGTATTGCATGTAATCCGCAGACCTTGGAAATTGTTGAAAATGTGGCAAATTATACAGGTCAGGTGGTATATCGCCAAATGGGCGGCGTGGAGCAGGTGCTTTCATTCGCATTCCTGGCGGCAGATGTGATCACATATGCAGTTGTTATCATTCTTATGAGCCGTCTGGATGTAGAAAAACACATTGAAGAGGACCAGAAAAAGATCAAAGAAAATCAGAAGAAAGCAGCTAATATCTAATTGTTTCAGAACCTGTTTCCTGTTATACTATTCTTAGTTAACACAAGTGATTCCGGCTCCCTGGTGCAGTGTCACTGTGCCAGGGAGCCGTTTTAGCCGAATAAGCTGCGAAGAAGCTATTCGATTATGAGAAGGCAGCAAAGCGGATTGGGGTATCCGTTTGATTGAATAGGATAGGTGAGAAATAATTATGATAAGAATTGCAATTGTAGAGGATGACAGGCATGACCGGGAGGCGTTGAAGAAATGCCTGAATCGTTATGAAAAAGAGAACCAGATGAAATTTTCCGTAACAGAATTTCAGGACGGAGAGGATATTGTAACCGATTACACTGCCAGCTATGACCTTATTATTCTGGATATTGAGATGGCGTTTCTCAATGGAATGAAAGCAGCAGAAAAAATCCGCGAGCTTGATACAAATGTAATTATTATTTTTATTACAAACATGCCTCAGTATGCCATTCAGGGATATAAGGTAAATGCGCTGGATTATATTTTGAAGCCAATTTCCTATTTTTCATTTTCAGAGAGTATGGTAAGGGCTCTGGCAAAGGTGAAGACACCGGAGAAGGAGTACATTACCATTGTTCTGAAGGGAGGTAAAAAGAAGCTGGATGTGGCGCGGATTTGTTACGTGGAGGTTCAGGACCATGTGCTGATCTACCACACTCTGGATGGGGATTTTGAGACAAAGGGCACTATGAGGGATACAGATAATCAGTTTGATCCGAAGAAATATTTTCGGTGTAACCGCTGTTATCTGGTAAATCTGGAATTTGTAGAGACTTATCAGGGCAGTGATATTATGGTAAACGGCGATACGATCCAGGTGAGCAGAAGCAGGCGGAAGCCCTTCCTGGATGCCCTGAATGAATATATGAATGAGGTGGAAAAATGAGAGGCACAGTAGTCAACACTCCCGGATATTATTATGCCATTTCCTACTGGCTTTCTGCACTGGTAATGATTCTTGTGCATGGATGCGGGAAAAAAGATGTGTGGAAATATGTGTATGGGGTGTTGAGCTTTATCAGTATTTTTACCGTTATGTTTTTTACAGATGGAATAAAGCAGATGTTTTTCATGCCTCTTATGGTTTGTGTGTTTTTGCTGATGCTTTTGTACATCAGGATGGCAGGAGAGCTTCCATGGCGTGAAACCGGATTTTTCTGTGCGAAGGCATTTATCAACGCAGAATTTGCAGCCTCTTTGTGCTGGCAGATTCATTATTTTTATACAGGTGATTTCAGCGGTCAGGAGAAGGGGACACCAGAGCAGATGTTATGGCGTGTACTGCATATGGTAGTTATTTATGCAGTACTGTACATTCTGATTTATTTGATCGAACGTTATCTGAAGAAGGATATTGAAGAACTGCAGATCACACGCAGAGAACTTCTGGTTGTATATTTTGTAATGGCTGCGGTATATTGTATCAGCAATGTAAGCTATGTGGATGTAAAAAGCATTTTCAGCGCGGGAACAGCTATGGATGTGTTTATTATCCGCACACTGGCGGATCTTAGCGGTATGGCGGTGCTTTATGCTTATCACATCCAGGTAAAAGAGATCCAGATGCGTTTTGAGAAGGATACGCTTCGGAATATTATGGATATGCAGTACAAAAATTACAAGCTTTCCAAGGAGAGTATCGACATTGTAAATCAGAAATACCATGATCTGAAGCATCAGATCAATCTTTTAAAAAGCGGCGCAGATTCTGAAAAAGCAGGGGAATACCTGGAACAGATGGAGCGTGAGATCAAGATTTATGAGACACAGAATAAAACGGGAAATAAGGTCCTTGATACCATTCTTACCAGTAAAAGCATGCATTGTCAGAGACATGGTATTGAGCTGAAATTTATGGGTGAGGGACAGCTGCTGAATTTTATGGAGGATATGGATATCAGTGCTCTTTTCGGAAATATGCTGGATAATGCCATTGAAAGTGTGGTGAAGATCAAAGACCGTCAGAAACGTCTGATTTCCCTGCACGTGATTCAGGATAAACAGTTTATCCGTATCCGCACAGAGAATTACTGTGAGGAGAACGTTCAGTTCCAGGATGGAATCCCGATCACCACCAAGAAAGATAAACGGTTCCATGGATATGGAATGAAGAGTATGAAAAAAATTGTAGAGAAGTACGGCGGTTCCGTTATGGCGGGCAAGGCAGACAACTGGTTTGAGCTGAAGATACTGATTCCGATGAAACATTAGGCGATTTTTAGGAGGAAAGATAATGCCATCATATAGTATAATTGAGAATTTCGAAGTACATAAAAATAATCGTTTTCTGGAAATTGCAGAGGCCCTGAAGCCGGAGCTTTTGCATAAAGAAATTAAGGCTGAAAAGGAAATTATGGTGGGAAAAGACCGCCAGATGAGAACGGTTATTACAGAAGAGCACCCGATTGAAAATCTGTATGCAAAATCTTTAAAAAGAGATGATACAGTATTTGTGGATTTCGGGGATCATGCTGTAGGTTATGTGACTTTGGAGCTTAGTAAAACAGGAAGCCATCAGGATGCACCGGTTTATTTTTACCTGAAATTCGGTGAGCGTCTGGAGGAAATGACGGACAAAACTGCTGATTATGACGGCTGGCTCAGCCGTGGCTGGATTCAGGAGGAGTATATTCATGTGGACGTACTTCCGGCGAAGGTGAAGCTGCCAAGAAGATATTCTTTCCGTTATATGGAGCTTCGTGTAATTGATACTTCTGCCAAGTTCCAGCTGAAAATCGATGGTATTTCCTGTGATACGGTTTCTGCTGTAGACATGGAGTCTGTAAAGCCGGTGGATTTCGGAGATCCGCTTCTGAATCAGATTGATCTGGTAAGCCGAAAAACCCTGAAAGAATGCATGCAGGATGTTTTTGAGGATGGACCGAAGCGTGACCGCAGAATGTGGCTGGGAGATCTGAGACTTCAGGCGAGAGCCAATTATTACACCTTTAAGAATTATGATCTTGCCAAACGCTGTATGTATATTTTTGCAGGACTGCTTTTTAATGAAGGAAAACTAAGCGCCTGCGTATTCACAGAGCCGGAGATGGAGCCAGATGATACTTATCTTCTGGACTATGCATTGTTTTTCTCATCTGTGCTTCTGGATTATTATGAGGCAACCGGTGATCTGGAAACCTTAAGGGATCTTTATGATGTGGCAATCAATCAGATCCGCATTGCCATGACGCAGTTAAATGAGAAAAATGTTGTGGAGGATTTAGGTGATGCATTCTGGTGCTTCCTGGACTGGGGAGATGGTCTGAATAAGCAGGCCGGAGCTACAGCAGTTCTTATTTACTGTATCCGTTACGGAATCCGCCTTGCAAAGATTCTGGATAAACAGGAGGATATCAGCTGGCTGGAAGAGAAGCAGGCCATGCTGAAAGAGGCAGCGGTGAAAGAGTTCTGGGATGAAGAGCTTGGAATGTTCGTAAGCGGTCCGGACCGTCAGGCTTCCTGGGCAACCCAGATCTGGATGATTCTGGCCCGTGTCTTTGACAAAGAGACAAACTGTAAATTGATCCATCATGTAATGGAAGTGAATCCGAGAATCCGCATGGTAACTCCATATATGTATCATCACTATATTGATGCGCTTATCCGCTGTGATGAGAAAGAGCTTGCACTGGAAGAGATGAAACGCTATTGGGGCGAAATGATCCACGACGGTGCGGATACCTTCTGGGAACTTTATAATCCTTATAACAGGGAAGAATCTCCATATGGTTCCAGTATGGTTAACAGCTACTGTCATGCATGGAGCTGTACGCCGACGTATTTCCTTAGGAAATTTTATATGGATAATGAGAAATAAGATTGAGAATGAGGATCTTGCAGAAATGCAGGATCCTTTTTGAAATGAGAGAAAGATTCCTGATAAAATACAACACATAGGAAATAATGACTGGCATTACAATATGGGGAAAGGAGCATTTAAATAGCCCTGCCATCATAATGGCAGGGCTAAAATAATCATTTCTTTTTATTCTTTTTGGATTTCTTAGTCTCATTCTGGGCTGCCTGAGCTTCTTCCGCAGATTTCTTAAAGCGTGCGAAAAATCCTTTTTTCTTCTTAACCGGAGCGTCCAGGTTACCGCGGATACCTTTTACACCTACTATGTAAAGTCCACTTACTTCAGCTTTGATCTCTTTCTTCACAGGGATAAGGTCGAATACCTTCTCATCTGCGATAAGAATGGAAATCTTCGGTCCAACTTTAGCCTTAACGATCGGCATCTTGGAGCGGCGGAGAAGCTTCGGTGTCTGGTCGATGACCATCTGTGGGAGACCTGATTCCTTAAGTGGCATTCTCTTCTTATCAATAACGAGCATGGAAACGGTCTGTTTACTTGCCTCGATCTGTGCCTGCTGTTCTTCCTGCTTCTTCTGGGTCTTCTTACCAAAGAAATATAAACCAACCAGTAATCCGATGAGGATTACGAGAATCACCAGAAGGACGATTGTTACTGGATGCATACTTATCCTCCTACTATATTATAAAGTTTCTTAATAACTATTCAGCCTGCACGGTTCCGCAAAGCGTGTGACCGTGAAGGTTACTGTTCGTTCCGTTACCAGTGAACAGTAACCTGTGAAGAAACTGAACAGTTACATTCTTGTTTCACATAAACTACATTTTAACATCATTTTTTGGAAAAGGCAATTGTTTTGTTATCTCCTTTAAAAAGCTTATAAGCTGTGAAAGCATATAAAACCGGTACCGCAAATGCTGCAAGATTCATAAGAACCAGTATAATACTTCCCTTAATATGAAAGAAGTGGGCAATCTGGGGAATAAAGGCCAAAATTCCAAAGATAACGGTGCTCATTCTTCCTTTTTCTGCATTCATCACGCCTATAATTCCAATTGCAATCTGAAGAAGTGTAAATGCATAAGTAAGTGCAAAAGCCTCTGTAGTATCACCATGGCTTACATGTCTGCCCACAATATTAGTGGTTCCGATCCAGAAGCGGGCTGCGATCAAAGAAGCAGAACCCAGGGCTATTTCAAATAGTGCGCTGATGCGCATAATATCTGATCTGTTCATATTTTTCTCTCCTCTGAGTGACGGATAATTTCCGTTATTTCTATTAAATTAGATTTTATCATGTATCTTTTATTTTAACAATAAATGGCAACGGAAAGCAAGGATAATTACAGTGAAAAGGTGGTAATTATTTAAAATATCATGTATAATAGAAATCTACTGGTTACAGAATGGATAGACCTGTCTGATATGGTTATACTATAAGTGCCTGCGGTAACTGGTACTATTTTTACGAGGCATTTGAAGGGGGAGCTAAATAAGGAGTTATACATTATGAAGAAATCAGATACAGAACAGGAACAGCCTGGTCTGGAAGAGAATAAAGTTCCCGACAGCCAGTCCAAGCGGGAGCTTGACAGAGAACTACAGGAACTGGCAGAGAATGAGCGCCAGGAAGAGATATATTACGAAGAACGACGGCGCGAGCGACATGAGCGCAATCTGAAGAGAAAGAAGAGGCAGATACGGAATCGTAATCTGGCTCTTATTATTACTGCTCTGGCAGTGTTGGGCGGTGTTGGATACTTTTATAGAGAGCAGACGGGGTTAAAAGACGGCATGGAAACGCTGGTAGCCAAGGTAAGGGATTTGGTTCCTGATAAGAATTCCGGTAAAGAGAGCAAGGCAGCAGAAGAACTGGCAAAGGCTGACCAAAGCACCGAAAACCCCGAAAGTACCGAACCCCCCGAAAGCACCGAAAAACCAGATATTAATACAGAGGAAGCTGCTGACAGCTCAGACAGTACAGATATACAACCGGAATCTGGTGAAGGTACGGCAGATGACAGTGATGAGACAACTGGAAATACAGATGACAATTCAGAGGATATTGCACAGGATGAATCCGGGAATATGTCTGATGAAGAGAAAACAGAAGATAATTCTTCAGACTCTGTAAATCAGCCAGAGCAGGAAGCAGAGCAGGAAGCAGCCCAGGCGGCGGCCATAGATTTAAATGGGGTTATGCCACAAGCAGCAGCAGCCGGTGCAGGTATCATCAGGAGGCAGATCCGTCACGAGAAGAAAGTACTGACCACAGCCAAGGAGAAAGCTGCCCAGTATGATTATGACGGTGCAATCAGCCTTTTGCAGAAGGACAATGCATATGTAAGAAATGTCCATTTTCAGAATGCTGCAGAGAAATTCCAGAAGAAAAAGGATAAATGTGTAGCCTGGTCTCCGGAACAGGTAACTCACATTTTTTACCATTCCCTGATCGTGGATACTTCCAAGGCCTTTGATGGAGATTACAAGACGGATGGTTATAATCAGGTTATGACCACTATGGATGAGTTTAATAAGATAACTCAGATCATGTATGACGAGGGATATGTAATGGTAAACCTTTATGATCTGGCAGACGTTGATGAAAATGGAAAAATGCAGGCAAAGCAGGTTTATCTTCCTAAGGGAAAAACACCGTTTGTCCTTTCGCAGGACGATGTATGTTATTACCACTCCCAGGATGGAGATGGAATTGCCACCAAGCTTGTTATAGACGAAGAGGGGAAGGTTCGCAACGAATATGTACAGGATGATGGAAGCACAGTTGTAGGTGACTATGATGTTGTACCGCTGATCGACCGGTTTGTGGAGGAACATCCTGATTTTGCCTATCATGGACATAAGGGAATTGTAGCGCTTACAGGCTATAATGGAATCCTGGGTTACCGCACAGATATCAGCTATCAGACACGACCAGATGATCTGAATGATGATAAAAAGGCGTGGCTTGACGCGCATCCTGATTTTGATCTGGATACAGAGCGGGCAGAAGCGAAAAAGGTCGCAGATGTCATGAAGGCGGAGGGCTGGACTTTTGCCAGCCATACATGGGGACATAAAAACATGTCCACAGTTTCCATGGAACGCCTTGAAACAGATACACAGAATTTCAAAGAGAACATTGACCCGCTTATTGGCGGAACAGATATTATTATCTTTGCTTTTGGAGCAGATATTAATAACGGCGGAGAGTATACTGGCAATGAGAAATTTGAATATCTGAAATCCCAGGGATATGATTATTATTGCAATGTGGACTCTAACAAATATTTTGTACAGATGACGGATGAATATTTCCGGATGGGAAGAAGAAACGTGGATGGATACCGAATGTATTACAATCCGGACATGCTGGCAGATCTGTTTGACGTAAGCCAGGTATTTGACCCATCCAGACCCACTCCTGTACCGCCTATGAATGGGGGCTGATAAGACCAGCTGCAAAGAGGGCATGGATTCGCATGATTTTGCGCTGAGATTCTCGGGTTTTATGTGAACTTTGTTCACATAAAACACCTCGCGGAACGTTACCAGTGAACAGTAACGCGGCGGAGATAAAATAAAAATGATTGCCTCAGTGGGCTTCCTTTTTAATAGAAAATGTGATAATTTTATAAAAGAGTAACTGAAGGGAGTATGAAATGAAAAGAAAACTATATTTGACAGCGTTAGTAATGTGTATGGCACTTGCTGTAAATGGCTGCGGAAGTGATAAAGAAACTACCAGTACAGAGAGTGAGAGCACTGCAACAGAGCAGCAGGCAGAGGATTCGGCAGAGGAAGAAGAGGTACAGGAGCCTTATACAGATTCTACCGGTGCGACACGCCTGGTTTCAGTGGATAATGTGGAGAAATATGTTACAATTGCAGACTATAAGGGAATAACTCTTGATAATTCTGTACCAGAAGTGACAGATGAGGATATTGAGAATCGTATCGCAGAGAATTTGAAAGACAATTCAGTGGAAGTGACAGATGAGAACGCTGTCATCCAGAATGGTGATACCGCTACTATTAATTTCGTAGGTACAAAAGACGGGGAAGCTTTTGAAGGTGGAACTGGTAATAATTATGACCTTGTGATCGGAAGCGGCACAATGATTCCCGGATTTGAAGAAGGAATCGTGGGAATGAAGAAGGGGGAGACAAAAGACGTAACGGTAACCTTCCCGGAGAGCTACCGCAACAGTGAACTGGCTGGACAGGATGCGGTATTCCAGATTACCGTGCAGAGCTTTAAGAGACCACCGGAACTGACCGATGACTGGATTGCGGCGAATACCGATTACAAGACAATTGATGAATATAAGGCTTCTGTTCGCGCACAGCTGGAGCAGGAAGCACAGGACCAGGCTGACAGCAGTCTGCGCAGCACTGCTTGGAATACTGTTTACACCAATTCTGAGGTCGTGGAATATCCGGAGAAAGACGTAGAAGAGGCTGTGAAGACATTTAAGAAACAGGCAGAAGCATACGCGAAGCAGGGAAATATGGAGCTTGAAGACTTCGTAGAGTCTCAAGGCGTTTCCATGGATGATTTCGAAGCCCAGTGCCAGCAGTATGCCCAGGCCAAGGTAAAACAGAATCTGCTTATTCAGGGAATCATGGACGCAGAGGGAATGACTCTGGAGGATGAGGAAAGCCTTGCAATCCAGAATCAGCTGGTAGAGCAGTATGCTTCTGGCGATCTTGCAGTTCTTATCGATACTTACGGTCAGGTTACAGTGGATGAGAGTATCGGACTTATGAGAGTTCAGGATTTCATTATTGCAAATGCTAATTATGATCAGACAGCAGCGGATACATCTGCTGAAGGTGAGGATGCACAGGCTGCTGAGGGAACAGAAGCAGCAGATCATGCAGATGGCAGTACGACTGACGGACAGAGCACTGATGGCGGGGATACAGCAGAAGAGCAGGAAGCTGGTGCAACCGCAGATACAGGCACAGCAGCGGATGCTTCAACAGATACACAGGATGACAGTACGGAGAATTGACGGTTGCCGCTTATAACAGAAACAGCAGCCAATGAATCTCAGGAGGGAATGGAGTTATGATTATTAAAAATGGAGAAGTTTTTCAGGAGGATGGAAGCTTCAGATTACAGGATCTGTATGTGGAGAATCATAGAATCGTGGCTTCAGAGGATGAGGTTACGGACAAGACGATTGTAGACGCGGCTGGGCTCAGGGTGCTTCCGGGGCTGGTGGATATTCACAGTCACGGTGCATTTGGACATGATTTTTCTGATGCTGATCCGGAGGGACTTAAGATTATTCTGAAATACGAAAAGAGTCACGGAATTACTTCCTATTGTCCTACTTCTATGACATTGCCGGCAGAAGAACTGAAGGAAATTTTTGCTACTATTAAGACTGTGGGAGAAATGAAAGACGGAGCTGCTGTCCGGGGAATCAATATGGAAGGCCCATTTCTGGATGCGAAGAAAAAAGGCGCCCATGTGGAGGGCTATATCCGCAAACCAGATGCCGGATTTTTCCGTGAACTGAATGAATATTCCGGAAATATGGTGAAGCTGGTAACTCTGGCACCGAATGTGGATGGTGCTATGGAATTCATTGATGAGGTACATAATGAGGTGTGCATTTCCCTTGGTCATACAGCAGCTGATTACGATACAGCAGCGGAGGCCATGAGAAGAGGTGCACACCATGTGACACATCTTTATAATGCCATGCAGCCACTGGCGCACAGAGAACCAGGACTGATCGGAGCTGCCTGTGATGATGGGCAGTGTATGGCAGAGATGATCTGTGATGGCATTCACATTCATCCCGCTGTGATCCGCGCTACATTTAAGATGTTTGGACCAGAGAGGATTGTACTGATCAGTGACTCTATGATGGCTACTGGAATGGAGAACGGAACCTACCAGCTGGGTGGACAGGAAGTAACGATGAAGGACTGTAAGGCAACTTTGAAGGACGGTACGATTGCCGGTTCTGCTACGAACCTGTATGATTGTATGCGCAAGGCTGTTTCTTTTGGTGTTCCCCTTGAAGAAGCGATTTTTGCAGCAACACGAAATCCGGCAAAGAGTATTGGTATTTATGATGAAGTTGGTTCCCTTTCTGTTGGAAAGAAAGCGGATATTCTTCTTGTAACAGATGATCTGGAGCTGAGAGAAGTGCTATGACAGAACTTTTTTGCGGAAAATTTTTTCCACTATGTAACGAGAGATAAAGAGGGAATATGAATGGATAGAAGGGTTTTGCGCGAAAGAATGCGCAGGAAACAGCGCCAGATAAGACGAAGGAAGATCATTAAGCTGGTTACCTATGTTGTGGCAATGGTGCTGGCTGTGATTTTTGTAATAAGAGGAGTGATTTTTCCAATCGTAAGTCGTGTGGGAGGAAAGAGTACTGGAAAATCACAGAGCGTGCAGGCGGATGCAGGTGACGGAGCTGCTTCGAATGCGGATTCCAATTCTACAGATGCTCTGAGACAGCCTCTGAAAGGACAGAGCGATGTGACCAAGGTTTCTTCACTGACTCCAGGCTGGCATGAGGATTCCAGCGGACGCTGGTATCAGAATGCAGATGGTACATATTATACCAATGGTTTTGCAGAGATTGACGGAGTGAAATATGCATTTGATTCCAATGGATACATGCAGACCGGCTGGGTGACCAAGGGGGTAAACGATTATTATTTTAATGAGGATGGTTCTTACAATGCTGAGAAGAAACGCCCTTTGATCGCACTTACCTTTGATGATGGTCCGGGACAGTATACAGACAAGCTTCTGGACTGTCTGGAGGAGAACAATGCACATGCTACCTTCTTTATGTTGGGACAGCTGGTTGGACAGTATCCGGACGAAGTGAAGAGAATGGTGGAACTTGGCTGTGAGATCGGAAACCATTCCTGGGATCATCTGGATATGCTGAATCTGAGTATTGATGATGTTATAAAGGAATTCGGCGATACCGATCAGGCATTGATTGATGCCTGTGGACAGGAGTCCACGGTAATTCGTCCGCCTTATGGAGACTGCAATGATGAAATTATTTCGGCAGTTGGGAAACCTTTTATTTTGTGGTCTATTGACAGTCTGGACTGGAAATATCTGGATGCAGATCTGGATTACAATGGCATTATGAATGACAGCAATCTGGGAGACGGAGCCGTTATTCTGATGCATGATATTCATGGTCCTTCAGTTGATGCGGCACTCAGACTGATTCCAGATCTTATTGCACAGGGATATAAACTGGTAACGGTAAGTGAGATGGCAGCGGCGAAGAATGTTACCCTTCAGCCAGCAAAATATGCAGAGTTCTGGCAGAGCGCCCTTGATGCAGGTTATGTGCCTGGATATAATGGAAATGGCTCTTCTGAGGACTCTTCCACAGATGGAACTTCTGATGGCAGTTCAGATGACAGCAGTAATGGAGATGAGAGCGACTTCAGTGATGGTTCCGGTGATGGAAGCGACGGCAGTGAAAGTGACGGATACACAGATGGCAGTGAGAATAGCGAAGGGGATTTTAGCAGCGACTCAGGCGAATAACGGAGAAAATAAGAGGCTCTAGAGCCTGTCTGGCATATGTGTTAAGCTTCGGGACTTCCGGAAATCGCAGATGCTGTATAGTGTGAATGATAGTATACGCTTGTACTTATGAGAAAAATGTCAAAGTACAGGCGTATTTTTTTACAGTAAAAATGAATTTTGATGTAGATTTTTTATGAATAATAGACAAGTTTTTGGTGGCATGGAGGAAAAGAGTATGCTATAATGTGCATAAGAATTTGAAAGTTTAGGGAGGTAACTTTCTGATGGGAGAGAAATTACAGTTTACAGAGCTTGACCAGTATCTCTTTGGTCAGGGAACCCATTATGATGTTTACAGAAAGCTTGGCGCACATCCTGAGAAACAAGGGAAAAAAGAAGGTGTTTATTTTGCTGTATGGGCACCTAATGCGCAGGCTGTTTCTGTAATTGGAGAGTTTAATGACTGGAATGAACAGGCTGCTCCAATGAAAAAGGCAGGTCCGATCGGTGTATTTGAGACATTTGTCCCTGGAGCAAAAATTGGACAGCTGTATAAGTTTTTTATTGTAGGAATGAACGGGGAGCATATTTATAAAGCTGACCCTTATGCAAATGAGGCAGAATTAAGACCGGGAACGGCATCCAGAATCACGGATATCGGGGATTACAAATGGAAAGATACCACCTGGATGAAGAATCGTCAGAAATTTGACGAGACTAAGGATGCCATGGCGATCTATGAGGTACATCCTGGCTCCTGGATGAAGCATCCGGCTACAGAGGAGAATGAGAAAGGCTTTTTCAATTACAGGGAACTGGCGGTGAAGCTTGCCCAGTATGTGAAGGATATGGGCTATACACATGTGGAGCTGATGGGGATTGCAGAGCATCCCTTTGACGGTTCCTGGGGATATCAGGTCACCGGTTATTATGCGCCTACTTCCCGCTATGGAACACCCCAGGATTTCAAATATCTGGTAGATTATCTTCACAGACAGAAAATCGGGGTTATTCTGGACTGGGTGCCGGCACATTTTCCCAAGGATGCCCATGGACTGGCGAATTTTGACGGAACTGCAGTTTATGAGCATGCAGATCCCAGACAGGGAGAGCATCCGGACTGGGGAACCAAGATCTACAATTATGGCAGACCGGAGGTAAAGAACTTCCTGATCGCAAATGCTCTGTTCTGGATCGAGGAGTGTCATGTGGACGGTCTTCGTGTGGATGCCGTTGCATCCATGCTGTATCTGGATTATGGAAAGAATGATGGTCAGTGGGTAGCCAATAAATATGGCGGAAATCAGAATCTGGAAGCAATTGAGTTTTTTAAGCATCTGAATACAGTGGTTCTTGGAAGAAACCATGGTACTGTGATGATTGCAGAGGAGTCTACCGCATGGCCGAAGGTTACAGGTAAGGCAGAGGATGACGGCCTTGGATTTTCCCTGAAATGGAACATGGGCTGGATGAATGACTTCCTGGAATATATGAAGCTGGACCCCTATTTCCGTAAGTTTAACCATAATAAGATGACTTTCTCCATGACATATGCTTACAGTGAGAAATATGTGTTAGTAATCTCCCATGATGAGGTGGTTCATCTGAAGAAGTCTATGCTGGAGAAAATGCCAGGTGAGCTAGATGATAAGTTTAAGAATCTGAAGGCTGCTTATACATTTATGTTCTGCCATCCGGGCAAGAAGCTTTTATTTATGGGGCAGGAATTCGGTCAACTTCGAGAGTGGAGCGAGGAGAGAGAACTCGACTGGTTCCTTCTTGGGGAAGAGAAGCATCGGGATTTGAAGGATTTTGTGCAGACATTGCTGAAGATGTATCACAAATATCCTGCGCTCTATGGAACGGATACGGATCCGTCTGGCTTTGAGTGGATCAATGCAGATGACGGGGACAGAAGTATTTACAGCTTCGTAAGGAAATCCCCTACAAAAAGAAATAACCTTCTGGTAGTATGCAATTTCACTCCTGTAGAACGTCCGGATTACCGTGTTGGTGTGCCGAAGAAGAAACAATACACACTGGTTCTGGATGAAAACGGACAGACTGCGAAGAAGGTATTTAAGGCAGAAAAGCAGGATTGTGACAATCGTCCGTTCTCCTTTGCTTATCCGCTGCCAGCTTACGGGGTTGCTGTGTTCCAGTATTAGAAGCTGCCAAATTCCGCAAGGAACAATTCTCACAGACAATTTTCAGATTGCTGTGATAATTTAGTATTAAAAATACCCAAAGAATGGGGCAAATTCGGGTTTTGTTTGTGACTGTTGGGGATTTTTTCCCAGAAGGTGAAAAACCTGTTGCTATTTGGAAAAAGTTGAGATATAATGAGCCCGAACAAAAAGAAATGGAAAAAGTTGTACATGTTGAAAGGAGAATATTGACATGAAGGTATCTAATATTAAAGACATTCAGAAATTTTTTGATGTAGTAGACAGCTGCGCTGGTAAAGTAGAGCTTGTAACTGGCGAAGGTGACAGACTGAACCTGAAATCTAAATTATCACAGTATGTATCTCTTGCGAACATCTTCTCTAACGGTGAGATTCCGGAGCTTGAGATCGTTGCATATGAGAAAGAAGACATTGATAAGCTTATGCACTTCATGATCAACGGCTGATTTGCATAAAACTGTGAAATTGGGATAAATATATTAGGGGATGTGACTTGGTCATGTCCCCTTTTTCTGGCATAATAGAAAGGGGAATACAAAATGGTAAAGATTGACATTATCTCCGGTTTCCTTGGAGCTGGTAAGACAACTCTTATTAAGAAACTGCTGAAAGAAGCATTTGAAGGTGAGCAGGTAGTTTTGATCGAGAATGAGTTCGGTGAGATTGGTATTGACGGGGGATTCCTGAAAGATGCCGGAATCGAGATCCGTGAGATGAACTCCGGATGTATCTGCTGTTCTCTGGTTGGAGATTTTGGTGCTTCCCTGAAGGAAGTTGTAGAGAAGTATCATCCGGACCGTATCCTGATCGAGCCATCAGGTGTTGGTAAGCTTTCCGACGTTATCAAGGCTGTACAGGGTGTGGAAGAGGATGTTGATATTCAGCTGAACAGCTACACTACAGTTGTTGATGCCAAGAAATGCAAAATGTATATGAGAAACTTCGGCGAGTTCTTTGACAATCAGGTTCAGTATGCAGGCGCGATTATCATGAGCCGTACCGATATTGTAGACGAGAAGAAAGCAATGGAGTCTATGGAGCTTCTTCGTTCTATCAATGAGAAGGCAGCTATTATTACCACTCCGATTGAGAAGCTGGATGGAAAGAAAATCCTGGAGGTTATGGAGCATCCGGTATCTCTGGCAGATGAGCTGCTGAAAGAGGAGCATGAACATCATCACCATCACGACCATGATGACGAGTGTGGCTGCGGACATGACCACGATCATGAGCATCATCATCACGACCATGATGAGGAGTGTGACTGCGGACATGACCACGATCATGAGCATCATCATCACGACCATGATGAGGAGTGCAGCTGCGGACATGACCACGATCACGAGCATCATCATCACGACCATGATGACGAGTGCGGCTGCGGACATGACCACGATCATGAGCATCATCACGACCATGATGAAGAATGTGGCTGCGGACATGACCACGATCATGAGCATCATCACGACCATGATGAAGAATGTGGCTGCGGACATCACCATGATCATCACCATCATCACGCAGACGAAGTATTTACCAGCTGGGGACGTGAGACTATTAAGAAGTTTACAAGAGAAGGGCTTGAGAAAATGCTGGAGAGCCTTTCCGCTTCTGAAGAGTATGGCGTGATCCTTCGTGCTAAGGGAATGCTTCCGGCAGAGGACGGAACCTGGATCTACTTCGACATGGTTCCGGAAGAAACTGAGATCCGTGAAGGTTCACCAGAGTACACCGGACGTCTTTGCGTAATTGGTTCCAAGTTAAATGAAGAGAAACTGGCCAAGCTGTTCGGCGTAGCTTAATGATTGACATATAAACGGGATAAAAGGCTTTTTGTAAGCTTATTTGTTGCTGTTTATAAGCGGTATTACGTGAATGCACTGCTTTTAAGAAAAATACAGGGAGGTTTCTGTAAATGGATGAAATTACAGTACCGATTTATCTCATAACCGGCTTTCTGGAAAGCGGCAAGACCTCTTTCCTCAGCTTTACCCTCCAGCAGGATTACTTCCGTACAGAGGGAAAGACACTTCTCATTCTCTGCGAGGAGGGAGAGGAAGAGTACGATGAAGAGGCTCTTGCAAAAGATAATGTTGTAGTCGAGGTTATTGAGAAAGAAGAAGATTTTACACCGGAGCGCCTTCAGGCACTGGATATTATCCACCAGCCGGAGCGTGTGGTTATGGAATATAATGGAATGTGGCTGGTAAGCAAATTCGAGGAGATGAAGCTCCCGGCAGGCTGGGGAATTGAACAGCACATTACCTGTGTAGATGCAAGCACATTCCAGGTATATATGCAGAATATGAAATCCATTTTTATGGATATGGTTCGTAATGCGGATATGGTTGTGTTTAACCGCAGCAAGAAAGAATATCCTCTTGCAAACTTCCGCAGAAGCATTAAGGTTGTAAACCCAAGTGCAGAGGTTATTTTTGAGGACGAAGAAGGCGAGATGACGGATATTTTCGCAGATCAGATGCCATTTGACCTGGATGCAGAGATTGTAGATATTCCGCCTGAAGATTACGGAATCTGGTTTGTAGATGCTATGGATCATCCGGATCGTTATGTGGGAAAAACTCTTCGCTTTAAGGCTCGTGCAAGACGTCCGAGAGGTATGGGCAGCAAGTTCTTCATTCCGGGACGTACTGCCATGACCTGCTGTGCAGATGATACTTCATTCCTGGGATATATCTGTAAGAGTGCATATGCACCGAAGCTGAAGCCCGGCGAGTGGGTTGAGGTGACTGCCAAGGTTGCCTTTGAAAACCGTTCTGAGTACCAGGGCGAGGGAATTGTTCTTTATGCAGAGAATGTGACCCCGTGCGAACCTCTGGCTGATGAGATGGTTTATTTCAACTAATTTGATAATAAATGAAAGTCATCTGCTTTATGCTATTGGTTAAGCAGGCTGCGGCTCTAGAGCTTTGGAATTGCTGTGGAGGACTTTCGTAGTAGAATAAGGAAAATAAGATTATGTATTTAGTTGTTGGACTGGGAAACCCCGGGAAGCAGTATGAGGCGACCCGCCACAATATGGGTTTTGATACGATCGATGTGCTTGTGGAACGTCATAAGATTCCGCAGGGCGGCGTAAAATTTAATGCTATGTACGGTTCCGGATTCATCGGAGGAGAGAAGGTAATCTTTATGAAACCTTTGTCCTTTATGAATTTAAGCGGTGGTCCGGTACAGGAGATGGCTGCTTATTTCAAAATCGATCCGGAGAGTGAGCTGATCATTATTCAGGACGATATTGATCTGGAGCCGGGACAGCTTCGTATCCGGAAGCAGGGCAGTGCAGGCGGCCATAATGGTCTGAAGGACATTATTGGCAGACTTGGCACACAGAAATTTATGCGTGTAAAAATTGGTGTAGGAGCCAAACCAAAAGGATGGAATCTGGCAGACCATGTGCTTGGCCGTTTTTCATCCGGGGACCGCAAGCTCGTGGATGAAGCAATTGAGTTTGCAGCAGACGCTGTAGAAAAAATCATAACAGATGGTCCGGATGCGGCGATGAATGAATACAACCGAAAGAGGGTTACTGAGTAACAAAGGAAGTCCAGCAACAAGCTGGGCTTCTTTTGCCCCTGGAGCGTCCCCCAAAAGCTTTGTGAAAATTATGACGTGCAGATAACTTGCAGGAATGGTTTCATGTTTTGGGTGGGCTCTGAGGTGAGGCTTTTGAGAAAAGGAGGAAAGCCATGCTTTCATTTACCCAGCCCCTGAAGGGGATGGCAGAATTTGAAGAAATAGAGAAAAGCCTTGAGAAAAATCAGGGCATTGTGCAGATCACAGGCTGCCTGGAATCCCAGAAGGCACATCTGATCCATGGGCTTTCCGGCAAAACACCTATGCGCCTTGTGATCGCAGGAGATGAGCGCCAGGCTAAGGAAATCTTCGAGGACTTGCGCTTTTATGACAAAAATACCATGTTTTACCCGGCGAAGGATCTTCTCTTTTTCCAGGCAGATATTCAGGGAAATCTGTTGATCCGCCAGAGAATGTGTGTGGTAAAGGCACTTCTGGAGCAGAAGGAACTGACTGTGGTTACCAGCATTGACGGCTGTATGGATTATCTGATGCCCCTGGAAGAAATCGGGAAAAAGGTGCTTCATTTCTATTCTGACAGCGTGATCAACATGGATGTACTGAAAAATACCCTTGTACAGCTTGGATATGAACGCGTAGGACAGGTGGAAATGCCGGGACAGTTTTCTGTGCGCGGTGGTATTGTAGATATTTATTCCCTTACAGAAGAGAATCCATGGAGAATTGAGCTGTGGGGAGATGAAGTGGATTCTATCCGAAGCTTTGACGCAGAGAGCCAGCGCTCTCTTGAAAATCTGGATGAGATTGCCATTTATCCGGCTGTGGAGTGGAATAACGGCAAAAAGATGGTATCTTTTGTGGATTATTTTCCCAGGGAAAAAATGCTTCTGTTTCTGGATGAACCCAACCGTATTTTGGAAAACGGACTGGGCGTGGAGGAAGAGTATGCCGCCAGCCGCACACATCGTGAAGAAAAAGGAGAAAAGAACCTTCCGGTTCAGTGGCTTTGTGAATTTTCCAAGGTTCAGAAAGAGCTGAATAAACTTCGTGCAGTGTCGTTGTCGGCATTGGAGCCAAGAGGCGTGGAGTGGAATTTTGCCCCGGAGAAATATAATCTGACGGTGCAGAGCGTAACTTCTTATAACAGCAGCTTTGAGCTTCTGGTGGAGGATCTGAGAAAGTATAAGAAAAAAGGCTACCAGATTGCCTTGCTTTCCGGTTCCAGGACAAGGGCGGAGCGTCTGGCAAAGGATTTGCAGGAGCATGAGCTGAATGCTTTTTACGGTTCAGATTATGACCGCGTGATCAATCCAGGGGAAATTATGGTTCTCTATGGACACGCCCGGAAAGGCTTTGAGTATCCGCTGATCAAATTTGCGGTGATCACAGAGTCCGATATTTTCGGCCAGGAGCAGAAAAAAAAGAAAAAGAAAAAAGTCTACAACGGCAAGCGGATCCAGGATTTTGCAGAGCTGTCTATCGGGGATTATGTGGTCCATGAAAAGCATGGACTGGGAATTTACCGTGGAATTGAGAAAGTTGAAGTAGATAAGGTCTTAAAAGACTATATCAAGATTGAATATCGTGATGGAAGTAATCTGTATATTCTGGCAACGCAGCTGGATGCGCTGCAGAAATATTCCGGCGCAGATACAGCCAAGGCACCGAAGTTGAACAAGCTGGGAACCCAGGAGTGGAACCGCACGAAGTCCAAGGTAAAGGGCGCTGTCAAAAATATCGCCAAAGAGCTGGTGGAGCTTTACGCTGTGCGCCAGGAAAAAGAAGGTTATGTGTGCGGTCCGGATACAGTGTGGCAAAAGGAATTTGAGGAAATGTTCCCATATGAGGAGACAGAGGATCAGCTGAACGCCATCGAGGATACCAAGCGGGATATGGAGAGCACCAAGATCATGGATCGTCTGGTGTGCGGAGATGTTGGATATGGTAAGACGGAGGTTGCTCTTCGCGCAGCGTTTAAAGAGGTGCAGGAGAGCCGGCAGGTTGTTTACCTTGCACCAACTACCATTTTGGCGCAGCAGGTGTACAACACCTTTGTCCAGAGAATGAAGGAGTTTCCGGTGCGCGTGGATCTGCTTTGCCGATTCCGTACACCTGCCCAGCAGAAAAAGACTTTGCAGGATCTGAAAAAAGGACAGGTAGACGTTGTGATCGGTACCCACAGAGTTCTTTCCAAGGATGTGGAGTATAAGAATCTGGGGCTTCTGATCGTTGACGAGGAACAGCGTTTCGGCGTTACTCACAAGGAGAAAATCAAGCAGCTGAAAAAGGATATTGATGTTCTGACTCTGACTGCGACACCCATTCCACGAACCCTTCATATGAGTATGATCGGAATCCGTGACATGAGTGTGCTGGAGGAGCCGCCTATGGATCGTATGCCGATCCAGACTTATGTGATGGAGTATGATGAGGAGACTGTCAGGGAAGCTATCGGAAGAGAACTGCGAAGAGGCGGCCAGGTTTATTATGTTTATAACCGGGTTACAGATATTGATGAGGTTGCCCTGCGGATTTCCAAGCTGGTGCCGGACGCAAGGGTGGATTTTGCCCATGGACAGATGAGCGAGAGAGAACTGGAACGGGTTATGTATGACTTTATCAATGGGGACATTGATGTGCTGGTTTCCACTACTATTATCGAGACAGGACTGGATATTTCCAATGTAAATACCATGATCATCCATGATTCTGACAAGTATGGGCTTTCCCAGCTTTATCAGCTGCGAGGCAGGATCGGACGTTCCAACAGGACAGCGTATGCGTTTCTGATGTACCGAAGGAACACCATGCTTCGGGAAGTGGCGGAAAAACGACTTTCTGCTATCCGTGAGTTTACAGATCTGGGAAGCGGATTTAAGATCGCCATGCGTGATCTGGAGCTTCGAGGGGCTGGAAATCTGCTGGGAGCACAGCAGCATGGGCATATGAACGCAGTGGGCTATGATCTTTACTGTAAAATGCTTAGCGAGGCGGTCAAGGAGGCAAAGGGTATTCATACCATGGAAGACTTCGAGACTACCATTGACCTGAATATGGATGCTTTTATCCCGGACACCTACATCAGCAATGAATTCCAGAAACTGGATATTTATAAGCGCATTGCAGGGATTGAGTCCCAGCAGGAGTATGATGATATGCTGGAAGAGCTGATCGACCGGTTTGGGGAGCCGCCGAAAGCAGTGCTGAATCTGCTGGCTATTGCAAGACTGAAAGCACTGGCACATCAGGGCTACATTACGGAAATCAAGCAGATGCAGCGTGAGATCAGGATCACCCTTTACGAAAATGCACATCTGAACCCGGAAGGAATTCCGCCGCTGGTTGCCAAGTACCGCAGACAGCTGCAGTTTAAACCGGATAAAGAACCGAAGTTCCTGTTTGCACCGGTGGGGGATATTGTGCAGGCGCTGACGGTGTTTGCAAAGGAACTGATGGAATTGGTGGAAGAGGAAGGAAAGAGCGAAAAGTAGTAGACGGCTGGGCTGTTGAATGCTTTCGGATATTTTGATTTAAAGTAGGTTTTGGGTGGGGAAGATCCGATGGAAATTCGCGAAAATTGTGTGAATTCTATCAGATTTTCCCCTTTCTACTTGCCCTCATGGGAAAAAAGTTTTATACTCTTATTAGCGTGTCCGCATTGGGAAATCATGTCGGCTGTGCGTGGTGACTAAGCGGCACATCAGTGAAAGGGTAATTGGTGATCAATATGAAGAAAATCGTGAAGAACACAACCGTAGTGGCATTAAGTGGCGTAATGGCAATTGGAATGCTTTCCGGATGTGGAAGTAAGTCTATAGATGGAGAGAAAACCGTTGCGACTGTAGATGGCACAGACATTCCTATGGGTGTTGTAAGTCTGTATGCACGTGAGTCACAGGCACAGACCGTTGCCATGTATAAGAGCTTTATGGGAAGTGCAGGAAATATCTGGAGCCAGGTAGTAGATGAGGATGCTGGTACTACGTACGGTGAGCAGGCTGTAGGACAGTTCCTGGAGCAGGTTGAGCTGATGTACATCATGAAGGAGAAGGCAGCAGACTATGGCGTTGAGGTTACTTCTGATGATGAGACTGCTATTGCAGATGCAGCAGCACAGTTTATGCAGGACAATGACGAGGACACTCTGAAGGAGCTTGCTGTTTCCGAAGATCAGGTTAAGACTCTTCTGGAGCTTGAGACTTATCGTCAGAGAATTTACGATCCGATCCGCAACGAGGCTGAGGTTAACATAACGGATGAGGAGGCACAGCAGTCTTCTTTCAGCTATGTAAGTATTTCCATCAGTGGAGATGACCTTACCGATGATGATATTGCTACCCGCAAGGAGCAGGCACAGGAGATCCTGGATAAGATGAAAGAGGATCCGACAGCAGACATGGGCGAGACAGCCAAGGCTGTTGATGATACTTACAGCGGACTGACCGGAACTATTTTCACAAATGACAGTGATGATGAGGATATTTCCAATTCTTATGATGACGCTGTTGTAGAAGCGCTGAGAACTCTGAAGGATGGAGAGGTTTACGACGAGCTGGTTGAGACTGATAGCAGCGTATATGTACTTCGGATGGACAAAGTAAAAGACGAGGATGCAACCGCTTCCAAGAAAGAGTCCCTTGAGAACACCAAGCGCAGCGAATACTATTCCGAGACAACTCAGAAATGGCTGGATGATGCTGATATTACTGTAAATGATAAGGTGCTTTCTACTTTGACAATTACAGATGAGCACAGCTTTACAATTAAGGAGACTACAGCGGATACAAGTGAAGATGCAGCAGCTGATACAACAGATGCTACCGAGGATACTACTTCTGAGGATGCCGAGGCAGCAGATGAGGACGAGGATGCTGATACTGCTGAGACAGATGCTGCAAAGAGCGACAGCGCAGAGGAAGCTGATACCACAGACAGCGCTGACAGTACAGACGAGACTGCAGAAGAGGACAGTGCAGACAGCAAGGCCGAGGACAGCAGCGAGAGCGCTGATTCTGAGGAGAACGCAGAGGATACTGCAGAAGAGACAACTGAGGAGAACTAAAAGTGAGATAAAGATCGAAACTTGTTGTATCGTATGTATTGCAAAATGTTTTCTGAAAGAATTGAGATTATATAAAGTGGAGAAAATGATAAAAGAGCCTGCCTGGGGTGATTCGGGCGGGCCCTTTGTCTATACAAAGTAAAATACTTATGAAAAAAGCTTTTCGCTACAAAGTAAGGTTTCAGAAAATGCAGGTACAGCAGATTGAACATGTGGATAACAATTACACAGGGGGACAACATGAAAAAGATACTTCTTATTGCAACCGGGGGAACCATTGCTTCCAAATATACAGCAGAGGGGCTGGCACCGCAGATTTCCGCAGATGAGCTGTTGGAATATATTCCTGAAGCCCGGGAATTCTGCACCATTGATACCGTTCAGCCTTTTGCCCTGGACAGTACCAATGTGTGTGCAGACCATTGGCTGAAGCTGGCCAGACTGATCGAATCCAAATATGAATTTTATGATGGCTTTGTGCTTTGCCATGGAACGGACACTATGGCATATACAGCTGCTGCTTTGTCTTATCTGATCCAGAATAACCGCAGACCTATCGTGATTACCGGTGCCCAGAAACCTATTGACCTGGCAATTACAGATGCACGTTCCAATCTTCTGGACAGTCTCCGCTTTGCCTCTCACGACCGCGCTCATGGAATTTCCATTGTGTTTGGGGGAAAAGTGATCGCAGGAACCAGAGCAAAGAAGGAATTTTCCAAAAGTTACAATGCCTTTTCCAGTATTAATTATCCGGATATTGCATCCATTCACGATCAGAAGATTATTTTTTATATTGATGACAAAGACCAGTCCACCAAGCCACTGGTGTTTTATCATGAGATGAATCAGAAGATTTTTCTGCTCAAATTGATTCCGGGGATTGACGGGAAAGTATTGGATGCTCTTTTTCCCTCTTATTCCGGACTGATCATTGAATCCTTCGGCGTAGGCGGTCTGCCTCATTACGAAAATGATAATTTTATAGATGCGATCGCGCATTGGATTGAAGCTGGCAAGCCTGTGTGCATGGCGACCCAGGTTACCCATGAGGGAAGCGACATGGAAGTTTATCAGGTTGGAAAGGTCATCAAGGAACGGTTCCCGGTGCTGGAGTCGTATGATATGACGCTGGAGGCGTCTGTGACGAAAATGATGTGGGCGCTGGGACAGACACGGGATATGGAGAAGTTTAAGGAGTTATTTTATACGACCATTAATCATGATTTATTGTTCCTGTAAGTAAGTCTTGAAATTTTCTGGAGTGTTAAGCTAAAATAAAAAAGCTGAAATCATAGAGCTGATAATACTTTCAGAGAATCTTTATGAATGGAGAGCAAGGCAACAGACTCAAATTCATATCAGAGATGGGATATCGGTTTTGAAAACATATTTTCTGGAATACTGGAGGACATATATAAATGAACAAAAAAGAAATTTCTGAAATCAAGAAACAGCTGACACCAGCCAACTGCAACATTACCAGAATTTGTGGATGCTATGTGGATGCTGAAAAGAATAAAAAAACAGAACTGAAAGAAGCATTCCTTTCCCTTTCGGAGGAAGAAATGTTCAAATATTTTGAAATATTCAAGAAAACCCTTTCTGGTACTCTTGGAAAGAACCTGATGAATATGGAATTCCCACTGGCAGAGGAAAAAGAGGGCGGCAAACACGAATTTCTCATGAAGCTCCGCGCCAGTAAACTGAAGGATGACGCTTTAATCGAGAGCTTTTATGACAAAATTATTGAAAATTACGATTATCCGGAAAATTACTACATAATCCTGGTACACGCTGTGTACGATATCCCGGGAAGAACTTCAGATGGAATCGATATGGATGATGCTTCTGAAGAGATTTATGAGCACCTTCTTTGCAGTATCTGTCCAGTGAAGCTGTCTAAGGCAGGTCTTTGCTACAATGCGGAGGCAAATTTGATCCAGGACCGTATCCGTGACTGGATCGTGGAAATGCCAGAGAACGGCTTCCTTTTCCCGTTATTTAATGACAGAAGCACAGACATCCACGGCATGCTCTACTATTCTAAGAATGCAGAGCAGCTTCACGATATTTTTGTGGATGAAGTGTTTGGCTGTACTGCTCCGCTTTCTGCAGGCGGACAGCGTGATTCTTTCAACATGCTGGTGGAGGAAACCCTTGGTGACGACTGCCAGTATGACACCGTTATTGGAATCCATGAGAAATTGAACGAGATCATTGAAGCACAGAAAGATTCCCCAGACCCGGTTGTGCTCACTCAGTCTGAGGTGAAACGTCTCTTTGAGGACTGCGGTGTAGAAGACGAGAAACTGGAAACTTTTGATAACCAGTATGAGGCTGTAGCCGGTGAAAAAGCCACCATGGTAGCCTCTAATATTACCAATACCCGTAAATTCGAGATCAAAACTCCGGATGTAGTGATCCATGTTGAACCAGATAAAGTGGAACTGGTGGAGACCAGGATCATTGACGGCCGCAAGTGTCTGGTGATTCCTATGGAAGACGTAGAGATCAACGGAATCCGTGTGCGGATGGGCGGGGAGAGCAGTGAGGAATCCGAGGAAGAGTTTGAGTAATATTCTTGGTTGTGATAAAATTTTTTTGCCGAATATGAAATATAAAAGGCTTGTTGTAAAAGAAATAGTTGTAAAACAAATAGTTTTAAAACAGGAAGGATGCAATTCTTGGCGAGTTGCATCCTTCCTGTTTTTGCCTGGATGAGGGTTTCATAATGGGGGCATGCAAATTGTGGGAATGATTTTGGGGCGTAATCTGGAATTAAGAATATCAGAAGTAAAACCTAAATAATTCTACGATTGTAGAAAAAGTGATTGACATTTAATTTCTACAGATGTAGTATATAACCGACTTCTACAAAAGTAGAAAATGAAAGGGGATTTTACTATGAAAATGAAACTGGTTAAAATGATAGCACTTATGGCGGCGGTGACATTAAGTGGTTGTTCAGCTGGAACTTTAGAAAATACCGGAAATTCTGCCTCTGATTCTGCTGCAAATATAGTATCTTCAAATAAAAAGGCTTCTTCATCCACGAAGAGATCAAATACTGTAAGTTCCATTGGTACGGCAGGTAATACTGCAAGTGGTGCAGCAGGTAATACCGCAAATAGCACAGCAGGTAATACTACAGGTGGCGCGGCAGGGAATACCACAGCCAGTACAGCAGGTAATACCACAGGTGGTGCGGCAGGGAATACCACAGCCAGTATAGCAGGTAATGCCACAGCTGGTACGACAAGTAATACCACAACTGCCACAACAGA